>Ga0206126_10001021_pt1 | contig 35449 bp, 26 predicted proteins | sample Helgoland_Spring_5_FD_148621 | JGI IMG/M metagenome (GOLD analysis project Ga0206126, IMG submission 148621) | Pelagic subsurface seawater microbial communities from Kabeltonne, Helgoland, North Sea - Helgoland_Spring_Bloom_20160412_1 | ecosystem: Environmental > Aquatic > Marine > Epipelagic ...
TTCGGCCTGGCAACAATTCACCGCCTTCGAAGGCACCCGCATAGCGGTCAATGGAATCGACAGTGTCCTGCAACGAGAGGGCGCCATCACTCAAGGAGCGCAAGACATCACCGATGCTCTGAGCCGATTCCACCAACATTTTCCGGCGGCCCCTATTCCCCATGTAGACATGGGATACACGGGATACAATTACAGTGTCTACCCCACCGATGAACTGCTGCTTTTGGGCTGCGAGTTCTTCATCGGCTCTGATCACCCCGCCGTCAAGAACCTGCCTCCCCACATCTACCCCGGCTACATGCAGGAGCGGATGGTACCCGAACACTTGGTCGCCGATGCACTCCGGGGCTGGCTCCTTGTCCAATTTCAACAAGGACATTACCCTGCCCAAGGCCAACTGTCCCAGGAGCTATTGTACTGGGGCAAGGTGTTGTTCATCGCCCGGTGCATCGCGCCAGAACTGCCCCCTCAAACCTTGATGGATTGGACACCGGCAGAATGGCAATGGGCGCAAGACCATGAGATGCAAGTGTGGGTGGAGCTGCGCAAAGAGGAGTTCCTTTACACCACAAAGCGCATGGACATCCAGAGGTGGGTTGCAGACGCGCCCTTTACCAAGGCTGGCGCCGTTCCCCAAGAAAGTCCGGACCGCTTGGGTTGGTACATGGGGCTTCGTTGGGTAGAAGACTTCATGCTCCGTCACCCCGAAATGTCCCTGTCCGAATTGATGGACCAACACGAAGTGCTGCCCTTTTTGCAGTCCTTCCGACCCAAAGCCTGAGCGGGAATACCGAACTTGCACGCCATGGCCAACGACCGCACCTCCGACATCCACCTGACCGTCACCACGGACGAAAACAAAGTGCCCACTGCCATCCGTTGGTCCGCATCCGATGCCGGTATAGCCAATGCCGAGGCAAAAGCCTTTGCACTCAGCGTATGGAATGGCCGAGAAGCCCTCAGCATCGACCTCTGGGACAAAGACATGACGGTCGAAGAAATGAAAGTCTTTGTGTGCCAATCCATGATGACCCTGGCCGATGCGCTCGAACGGTCTACACAAGACGAAAGGGCTGCAGGCGCCATCCGCGGCTTCACTTCCGAACTGGCTGAACGGATTGGCGTCGGCCCAGAAAACAACGGCTAGAGGGCCTTACTCCATAGGAGGCGGCTTCCGATAAATCGGATTGGTCTGGGCGATAAAGCCCAGCACATCCTGTCTGCCGTCGCCCTTGGCCGCCGATGTCACAAAATGCGGGGGCATGGCCGACCACTGCTTCAACATGTGCGCGGTGTAGCGCGGCAAAAACGCCTCGCGCTCGGCAATGGTGAGCTTGTCCACCTTGGTAAAGATCATGGCAAACGACAAGCCGTTTTTTGCCATCCACACCATAAAGTCCATGTCGATTTTCTGCGGCGGAACCCGGGAGTCTATGAGCATCATGATGCACATGAGGTTTTCCCGCTTGGTCAAATACTCCCTAGAAGTGCGTTCCCAAGCAGCCCGGTCCGTTTTGGACACTTTGGCGTAGCCAATGCCCGGAAGGTCGACGAGATACCAGGGCTTGCCTGCCGTGGTCATCTCAAAGTGGTTGATCAACTGCGTCTTTCCCGGAGTAGAGCTGGTCTTGGCCAATGCCTTTCGGCCGGTCAACATATTGATCAGCGAACTCTTGCCCACATTCGAACGTCCAATGAAGGTGTATTCGGGGCGGTCTGCTTCAGGGCATTCCTGGAGTTTGGCGCTCGACTTGACGAACGCTGGGTTGTCAACTGAGTATTCCTCGACGCTCATACCAATCGCTCAAGATGCTGTTGAATTCCTCGGGATGCTCCATCATAGGAGCGTGGCCACATTGGTCGATCCAATGGAGGTCGGCATCCGGCAACAAGGCCTTGAACTCGCCGGCTACTTCAGGCGGCGTAATGGTATCGTTGCGGCCCCATATTAAACAGGAGGGCTGCTTCATGTTGGGCAAATCCGAAGCCATGTTGTGGCGGATCGCGCTCTTCGCAATGGCCAAGATGCGCAGCACACGGTTGCGGTCATTCACGATGGCAAAGCACTCGTCGACCAATTCATCGGTCGCATGCCTGGGGTCGAAAAAGGTCTCCCCCACCTTGTCCCGAATGAACTCCTTGTCTTCGCGCCTCGGGAATGAACTGCCAAAGGCATTCTCATAGAGGCCACTGCTGGCCGTGAGGGAAAGAGACAAGACCCGATCCGGATTGCGCTTGGTGTAAATCAGTCCGACGTGTCCCCCGAGCGAATTGCCCAAGAGGTGAACCTTCTCCAATCCAAGGTGGTCAATGAAACCTTCGACATGCTTGCACAACGTCTTTGCACTCGTGGTCGCCAAGGGCAAGTCGTAGAGGGGAAGCATGGGGATGATGACCCGCATTTTCCCTGCAAAGTGATTGAACAAGTGCTCGAAGTTGCTCAATGCACCGAACAGCCCGTGAAGCAATATCAAGGGTGTGCCTTCGGTTGCGCTTTGCACGTAGCGGTAACGTCCGTCTGTAATGAGATCCTGCTCCATGATTTGGCCTGTGCCTAACCCTACAAAGGAAGGCCCCCTTTGGTTCCAAAAGCACACCTCATTTCGAGCACAATGAAAGCGTGTGTGTGAACAAGCCACCGCCACCTCCATCAACATCCCATCAACACCCCACAATTTCCCACTCCGCTAAAAACCGGGATAAATGCCACTTGAAATACTGATAACCAGTGTTTTAAAAGCAATGTTGAAAAAGTTGCCCATCCACAGTCGTCAGTAAATTTTCCACATTGTGTCGGATTGTGGGGCTTGGTGGGAAATCGTGGGATAAACCGGCTACTTTTGGATAGGCAAACCGCCCAGACCACCATGCTCAACCTACTCGGGGAATACCACTGTCGGATCGACGCCAAAGGGCGCGTCAGCTTCCCGGCCAAACTGCGCAAGCAGTTGGACCGGGTGCTGCACGATGGTTTGGTGGTCAACCGCGACATCTTCGAAGGTTGCTTGGTCCTCTACCCCAAGCCCGAGTGGGACAAGGTCAATGCGGAGATGGGGCAGCTCAGCCGTTACGACCGCCAGCACCAGCTGTTTCAACGGAAGTTCATGAAGGGGGCCACCCTTGTAGAACTCGACGGGTCAGGGCGCATGCTCTTGCCCAGCGCACTGTTGGACCATGCTGGACTGGAAGCCGGAAAGGCAGCCGACTGTGTGGTCACCGGCTTGGGAGAGAAAATCGAAGTGTGGGCCAAAGACCGCTTCGAGAACCAAGTGCTGGGAGACGACGAAGACTTTGACTTCGGCGCCCTTGCAGAACGCGTGCGTCAGGACATCGAGCCTGGCATGAACACCAACGATTCCAGCCGCAACTGATGTCCACAACCTACCACGTTCCCGTGCTGTTTGACGCCGCCCTCGAAGGGCTCGATCTGCAGCCCGCAGGAACTTACGTGGATTGCACTTTTGGTGGGGGTGGACACAGTCGCGGTATTCTAGAAGCCCTGGGGCCCGACGGCCGCCTGTTTGGCTTTGACTGCGATCCGGATGCCGAACCCAATGTCCCCGAGGACAACCGGTTCACCTTGATTCCAGAGAACTTCAGGTTCGCCGCCAACTTCTTGCGCCTTCATGGCGTGAAACAGGTCGATGGCATCTTGGCAGACCTTGGGGTGAGCTCGCACCAATTCGATGCGGCAGAGCGCGGATTTAGCATCCGAGGAGATGGCGCTTTGGACATGCGCATGGACCCCCGCCTGCCCGAAGGGGCCGACGACCTCATCCAGCGGATGAGCGAACAGGAACTCACCCAGCTGTTCCGTCAATACGGCGAGCTGTCGCAGGCCCACCGAGCGGCACGGGCACTCCGCAAAGCCATCGACGAAGAAGGCGCCGAAGGCATCGCTTCTACAGGTCGGCTTCAAACGGTACTGTCCCCGTTGGCACCACCACAAAAACGCAACCAATACCTGGCGCAAGCATTCCAAGCATTGCGCATTGCCGTCAACGACGAACTCGGTGCCCTTTCAGACCTGCTCAAATCGAGCCTCCAATTGCTCAAGCCAGACGGAAGGTTGGTGGTCATCAGCTACCACAGTTTGGAAGACCGCATGGTCAAGCGCTTCATGAGGGCAGGAAACATGGAGGGTGAAATCGCCAAGGACTTTCACGGGCGCTCATTGGCGCCTTTCGACAAAGTCACTGGAAAAGCCATTGTGGCCGACGCCGAAGAAATGGAACGGAACCCAAGGTCTCGCAGCGCGCGGATGCGCATTGCAGCTCGCAATACCCTCGCCGCATGAGCCGCCGCTCCTCCCGCTCCTCGTCCAATGGCCGGAAAGCCAACCGCCCCCTTTCACCCGGGGAGCAGCTCGCCCGCAACATCGCCAAGGAAAACCGCCAAAAGCCCAAAGCAAGCCGCCGAAAAGCCGGTCACGCCAAGCCGCTTGAGCCCACTGGTGCACGTCCAACTCGGCGTACCAAAAAGCCATCCCGGATTCAGCAAAGCGTTGCCCGCACCATGGCCCCCATTCGTCAATCGCTGACGGGCGAATGGCTCGGTGGTCCAGAAGTGACCCGCCACTTGCCCTTCTTCGCTTTTATCGTCGCCCTGATTCTGGGGTACACATACCTGGAGTACCAGTACGAATACGACGAGCGCGCGATCAAAGAAGGACGCAAAGAGCTCCGGGATCTGCGACACCACGAACAGAGCCTGCGCGGCCGATTTGAATCGCAACTCCAACGCAGCCGCCTGGACGAAGACATGGCAGATGTAGGGCTGACCGCTCCCTCGGCACCCCCCACCACGTTGCCGGCCAAAACCACCGCACCATGAAGAGCGCACATCACATCGCGACAAAAGCGTGGGTGCTCTTTGGGCTGTTCGCCATATCTGGCGTCGCCATCTTCCTGCGCATCATTCTCATCCAACTGGATCCCAGCCACGAGGACATGAGCGCCATGCTCCCTCAAGTGCGCACCATCGATCCTGAGCGCGGGCGCATCCTTTCTGCCGATGGACACCTGCTCGCGGCGTCTGTTCCCAGGTTCGACCTGCATTGGGACCCCACCGTCATCGACACCAAAGAGGAGACACAAGAGTTCCTGTCTGCCTTGCCCGAATTGGCGCAAGCCTTGGCCACAGAATTTGGAGGCAAAAGCGCCCAAGGCTGGCGCAATCACCTCGTGGATGCCCACCGCTCAGGCAAGAGCCGCTATGTGGCCATTGCCCGTAACATCGAATGGGACCGTCGCCAAGCGGTGCAGTCCTTTCCCTGGATCAGCGACAGGTCCCGCAACCGTTCGGGCTTCATGTTTTCTGAGAAGCCACGCCGCGACAAACCCTTTTCACCATTGGCCAATCGCACCATTGGCCTGCACCGTCCCAACGGAGGAAGTGTGGGCATTGAAGCGGCCTTCGATGAAGCCCTCTCTGGGAAGTCCGGCCAACGCTTAATGCGCAGGATTCACGGCAACTACTGGATTCCAGCGACCGACGACTTCATTCAAGTCCCGGAAATGGGGCGCGACGTGAGAACCACCATTGACCTGCGCACCCAAGATGTTGCCACCGATGCCCTCCGCGCTCAAGTGAATCACCATGCTGCCGAATGGGGCTGTGCGGTGGTCATGGAAGTTCAAACGGGCAACGTCGTAGCCATCGCCAACCTGGTTCGAGACCCAGAAACCGGTCAATGTGCAGAGTCCTACAACCATGCAATTGGCACCGCCGTAGAGCCCGGCTCCACCTTTAAGCTGGCCAGTGTCATGGCCCTGCTGGAGTCCGGTAGGATGTTGGCAACAGACACCATTGACACTGGTGACGGTGCATTCCGCCCCACCCAAGGGTGCTCCAAGATGACCGACACCAGTCACCCCGATGGTGGCTACGGCCCTTTGCGCCTCGAAGAAGTGTTTGAGCGCAGTTCCAACGTGGGTACGGCCAAGGCCGTGCAACAGGTGTTTGGCAATGACCCACAGGCTTGGCTCGACGCCCTCACCGACATTGGATTGGGACAACCCCTTGGCATCAAGCTCGCCGGGGAAGGGCAGCCACAGATGCACGCCTCCACTACCGAAAGGTCATGGAGTGCCTGCTCGCTCACCTCCATGTCCATTGGCTACGAAGTGGCCATGACGCCGCTCCAAACCACCGCCTTTTACAACACCATCGCCGCCGATGGCCGCTTGATCCGTCCCCGTTTCGCCGACGCCCTCCTCGACGGAGACAAGGTCACCACCACTTTTGATACAGAAGTCATCTCAGAGCGGGTCGCCAGCCGCACCACCATCACTGCACTGCAGTCCATGATGGAACGGGTATGTGCCCCGGGTGGCCATGGCACTGCGGAAGACGTTTTTAGAGACCGTCCCTATTCAGTTGCCGGAAAAACAGGGACTGCACGGGCCACTGCGTCCGGAGGCGGGTACAAAGGCCACCGCGCCTCTTTTGCCGGGTATTTCCCCGCCGAAAAACCCGCTTTTACCATATCAGTGGTGGTACAAAGGCCCACGGAACACGGGTATTACGGAGGCGTCGTCGCTGCCCCCGTGTTCCGAGCCATCGCAGACCACCTTCATGGAACCCGACCTGACCTGGTCGAGATGGAGCCTGGCTTACTCGCAGAAGTGCCGCGTCTCCCCGTATCCATGAACGGATCAGCCAGCATCCTGACTTCTCTGTACGAAGAGCTCGGCCTACCCTTTACGATCGACAGCACCGCAAATGGCGAGGTCCCGTCCCATGTCGCCGCATCTACCGGAGACGGCTTGGTCACGCTCACCAGCCGGGCCGTGACCGAATCGAGCATTCCAGATGTCCGAGGGATGTCGCTGAGGGATGCCGTGCGATTGCTCGAAACAAGGGGCATGCGCGTCGACATCAACGGACGGGGCACCGTGCGCCGCCAAAGCATTGCCCCGGGAACTGCACCCCGCCAGGGCCAAACCATCCTGCTCGAACTGTCATGAAGCTCCTCAAGGACATCTTGTACGGAACGCGCATCACAACAGTGGTGGGCTCCACCCACATTGCGATCGAATCCGTGGTGGCCGATAGCAGGCAGGTAAAACCTTTTGGATGCTTCGTAGCCATTCCAGGCACCTTGGTGGATGGCCATGACCACATTCCTGCCGCCTCCCGCGCAGGTGCCGCCGCGATCATTTGTGAGCGGCTGCCCGCAGAGGAAGACCGCAAAGAACACGTGGTTTACGTGCAAGTAGAGGAGGCCAGGGCAGCATTGGGCCACATCGCTGCGAATTTTCACGACAATCCAGGAGAACGGCTCAAAGTCATCGCCATTACAGGCACCAATGGCAAGACCACCGTCGCCACACTCTTGCACCGATTGGCCCGGATGTTTGACCGCAAAGCCGGTCTGGTCAGCACCGTAGAAAACCGCATCGTAGACAAGGTTATTCCCGCCACGCACACGACCCCCGACCCCGTCGGACTGCAGCGGCTCTTTGCAGACATGCTCGATGCCGGTTGCACCCATTGCTTCATGGAAGCGAGTTCGCATGCACTGCACCAACACCGGTTGACGGGCACCCCACTCGAAGGCGCGGTATTCACCAACATCACCCACGATCACCTCGACTACCACGGTGATTTCAACGGCTACATCGCCGCCAAAAAATCGCTGTTTGACGGGCTCCCCACCTCGGCTTTTGCACTGACCAATGCAGACGCTCGACACCACGAAACCATGGTGGCCAGCACCCGGGCACGCGTGGTCACCTTCGGCACACAACAGGTGGCCGACCATAAATCGCGCATCATCGAAAACGGATTGGGGGGACTCCAATTGCACATCGATGGCCAAGACCTCTATACACGGCTCATCGGCGACTTCAACGCATCAAACCTGACCGCCGTTTACGCCGTGGCGCGCGAACTGGGTTGGGACTCGATGGAGACCCTGACCCACCTCTCCTTGCTCAATGCACCCGATGGTCGGATGCAACAGGTGCAATCCAAGGATGGACAAATCCACGCCATCGTCGATTACGCCCACACCCCAGATGCCCTGCGCAAAGTCTTGGAGACGCTCAACACCGTCAGACAATCCGGAACAGCTGTGGGCGCCACAGGACAAGAAGCACGCATCTTATGTGTTGTGGGTTGCGGTGGTGACCGCGACCGCACCAAGCGCCCCATCATGGCACAAGTGGCCGCAGACCTCGCAGACTTGGTGATCCTGACTTCGGACAACCCGCGCAGCGAAGACCCCGCGACCATCATCGCCGAAATGCGCAATGGGCTCGACCCCATTCAAGCGCGCAAGGTGACCGCCAACCAAGACCGAGAAGAGGCGATTCGCTCGGCATGCATCCAAGCCCGTCCAGGTGACGTGGTCCTTGTAGCCGGAAAAGGGCACGAGAAGTACCAAGAAATCCAAGGTGAAAAGCTGCCCTTCGACGATGTGGCCGTACTCACTGCATCCCTCATGACCCACTAAACGCGAGACGATGCTGTACCACCTCTTCGACCACCTCCACCAGACCTCGGACATCCCAGGTGTCGGTCTCTTCCAATTCATCTCCTTCCGAGCTGCCGCTGCAGCGCTGATCTCGTTGCTCGTGTCCATCGGCATTGGCCGGCGCATTATTGAATGGCTCCAACTCAAGCAAGTCGGAGAAATCGTGCGCGACCTGGGCTTGGAGGGGCAATTGCAAAAGCAGGGGACACCTACGATGGGAGGCATCATCATTTTAAGCGCCATCCTCATCCCCACACTGCTGCTGGCAGACTTGACCAACGTCTACATACAGTGCATGCTCCTGGTGACTGTCATTTTAGGGGGCATCGGCTTTATAGACGACTACATCAAAGTCTTCAAAAAGAACAAGGAAGGACTCGCGGGGAAGTTCAAGGTCATTGGCCAGATCGCTGCCAGCTTGCTCGTGGCATCGATGCTGTTTTGGAACCCCCAAGTCCGGGTCAAGGAGTTGGCACCTGCCAACAGCACGGAGGCCATCGCTCAGCAAATAGAGGACACCGATGGTGACGGTTGGGTGCGCGTAGAACACCGTTCGCAGAAGACCACCATTCCTTTTGTGAAGGACAACGAGTTCGATTATGCCAAACTCACCGATTGGGCCACCGACAGCCCATGGGCTCAGTTTGTGGTCTTTGCCCTCATCGTGACCTTCATCGTCACTGCTGTCTCCAATGGTGCCAACCTCACCGATGGAATGGACGGCCTCGCCACGGGAACCAGCGCCATCATTGGCATGACCTTGGCCATTCTCGCCTACGTGTCGGGCAACGCGGTGTTTTCTGATTACCTCAACGTCCTCTTCATCCCAGACACAGGCGAGCTGGTGGTGTTCATCTCCGCATTCGTAGGCGCCTGCATCGGCTTCTTGTGGTACAATGCTTTTCCGGCTCAGGTCTTCATGGGAGATACCGGCAGCTTGGCCCTCGGCGGCATCATCGCCACGTTCGCCATTGCCATCCGTAAAGAGCTGCTCATCCCCGTCTTGTGCGGGATTTTCTTGATCGAAAACCTGAGCGTCGTGATGCAAGTCGCTTGGTTCCGGCATACCAAGAGGAAGTACGGAGAAGGAAGGCGGATTTTCAGGATGTCGCCCTTGCACCACCACTACCAGAAAGCGGGTATGCCTGAGAGCAAAATCACGGCGCGCTTTTGGATTGTGGGCATCCTGCTCGCCGTCATCACCATCGTCACACTCAAGGTGCGTTAATGCGCGACACAGTGACCATACTCGGTGCCGGCGAAAGCGGCGAAGGAGCGGCCAAATTGTGCCGCCACCTCGGCATGCCTTGTCGCGTGAGCGATGCCGGAGCGGTATCGGCCCAGCGCAAAGCATCTCTGGCTTCCTTGGGCATCGACCTCGAAGAAGGAGGCCACGACCGCAGCCTGATCGAAACGGCCTCACTCGTGGTCAAATCACCGGGCATCCCGTCCACCGCAGCCCCCGTTCAATGGGCCCGTGAGGCAGGCATTGAAGTCATTGGGGAACTGGAATTTGCCAGCCGCCACACCGATGCGCGCATCGCCGCCGTCACCGGTACCAATGGCAAAACCACCACCACCGCACTGCTGCACCATTTACTGCGCAACGCAGGGATCGATGCAGGTTGCGCGGGCAACATTGGAACCAGCTTCGCAGGCGCCATCGCCGATGCGCAACAGCGGCCAGAAGGCGACCATGCCATTTGGGTGGTCGAGGCATCCAGCTTTCAGTTGGAGGACACCCACCACTTCAGTCCGCACGTCGCCATCCTCCTCAACATCACGCCGGACCACCTCGACCGCCACGGCGATGTCGAAGCATACGGCGATGCCAAATGGAACGTCACCGCCCGTCAAACGGAAGCGGACCACCTCATCGTCTGCGCAGATGATCCCGGGCTTACGGCCCTCAGGTCTCGCCGGCGCACCAAAGCCCAACTGCACACCGTGCAATGGGCCACTCCTACAGAACACATGCCAAACCTGGCAGCACACAGCATTGATAATCAACGATTCACATTCCTCAACCCCCCTTTCACAATGAGCATGCAGGAACTCGCCTTACAAGGCAAACACAACCTTTACAATTCAATGGCCGCCGGCGTTGCCGCGCGCATCCTCGAAATCAACGACGCCGACCTCCGCGCCGGTTTCACGCTATTCCGGAATATGGAGCACCGATTGGAGCACGTCTGTGACGTGAACAACATCAGCTTCATCAACGACAGCAAAGCCACCAACGTCAATGCCACATGGTACGCGCTTGACAGCATGACCAGCCCCACAGTCTGGATTGCTGGAGGCGTAGACAAAGGCAACGATTACACCTCGCTGATTCCACTCGTAGGCGAGAAGGTGCATACCCTGATTTGCCTCGGCAAGGACAACACCAAGCTCAAGAAAACCTTTGCCACTGCGGTCACCCGCATTTTAGAGGTGGAGAGCGCTGAAGAGGCCGCCTTGCTTGGGTACAACATCGCCCAACCTGGAGACAACATCCTGCTTTCTCCCGCATGTGCCAGCTTTGATTTGTTCTCCAGCTACGAGGAGCGCGGACACCGTTTCAAGGCAGGAGCCCGCGCAATCTGACCCCATGCCCAACCGGTTCGCAGATTTTCTGAATACGCACCTCCGCGGTGACCGCGCCACATGGGTGGTGGCCATATTGTTGGTCCTCACCTCCTTGGTGAGCGTGTATTCCGCTAGCGCCACATTGGCCTGGAAACAGGGCGGAAACTCTGTGGGCATTCTGTTTCGCCACGGCACCTTTTTGGCGGCAGGGTTGGGATGCATGTGGGCCGTCCACCGCCTTCGTTTTGCTTGGTTCTCGAGGTTGAGTCAGCTCGGCATTCACATTGCCTTGGCACTCCTGCTTCTGACCGTTTTGGTCGGTTCAGAGATCAACGATGCGCGGCGCTGGATGGACATCGGCGGCTTCCGGTTTCAACCTTCGGACATCGCGAAAGTGGCGTTGGTGGCTTTTGTAGCCCGCATGCTCGACCGCAACCGACTGGTGTTGCACGACTTCAACAAAGGTGTCAAGCCCATCGTAGGCTACATCGCCCTGACCTGCGCACTCATTCTGCCTGCAGACTTTTCTACGGCAGCCATGCTCGCTGTCATCTGCTTTCTCATGATGATCATTGCCGGGGTCACGTGGAAGCCCCTGGCCATCACTGCGGGATTGGGCGCAGGAGCTGGATTGGCTGTGATCGGGTTGGCTACAGCCATGCCTTCCCTGTTCCCTCGCATGGGGACATGGATAGCACGGGCATCGGGCTTCTTTGGAGGCCAAGGAGGATCAGATTCCAGTCAAATAGACTTTGCGATGCAAGCCATCCACCAAGGAGGATTGCTGCCGCATGGGCCCGGCTCAAGCATGAGCCGAAACGCCATGCCCGTGGCGTACGCCGACATGATTTACGCCTTCATCATTGAGGAATGGGGGGCGATTCTGGGCGGCTTCGGGCTCATCCTGTTGTACTTGATTTTGTTCTCCCGCGCCATCCGCATTGGAACACGCTGCCCCAAACATTTTGGCGGCCTCCTCTCCATTGGGCTTGGCCTGATGCTCACGCTACAGGCTTTGGTCAATATGGGTGTGGCGGTGCGATTGCTTCCGATGACCGGACAGCCGCTCCCCCTGGTTTCTATGGGCGGAACCTCCATCATCTTTACGTGCATCGCCATTGGCATGATCCTGTCCGTAAGCCGAAGCTTGACCGATCCAGATGCTGCCGCGCCCTTGGAACCTTCGGGCAGCAGACACACCCGACCACTGGCCTCCAGCACGTCCTGACCCCATGGAAAAGGCACCGTTGCGCATTTTAATTTCGGGTGGTGGCACTGGCGGCCACATCCATCCTGCCATCGCCATTGCAGAAGGGATACAAGCGCAACAACCGGACGCCCAAATCGAATTCGTAGGTGCTTTGGGGCGCATGGAAATGGAACGGATTCCAGCAGCAGGATACACCATTACAGGCCTTCCCATTACCGGCATTGACCGCAAGTTGAGCCGAAGAAATTTGGGATTTCCTTGGAGGCTCATTCGCTCGCTCATTCTGGCCCGGCGCATCATCCAACGTTTCCAGCCCGACGTGGCGGTGGGCGTCGGTGGCTTCGCCAGTGGCCCCTTGCTTTGGATGGCTTCCAAGGCAGGCATTCCCACCTTGATCCAAGAGCAAAACGGCTTTCCCGGGATCACCAATCGGTTGCTGGCAAAGCGCGTCCACAAAGTGTGCGCAGGGTTTCCCGGACTGGACAAGTGGTTTCCTTCTGATAAGATCACAGAAACGGGCAACCCACTCCGTCGCAGCATTGTAGAACGGCTGGAACAATCGCAGCATGACGCCACCAACCATGTGACATCGGCCCGGGCACATTTTGGACTGCGCGAAGACAAACCCGTACTGCTCGTTTTGGGCGGCAGCTTGGGCGCAGCCTCCATGAACGCCGCTGTGCGGCAATTGGCCTCTTCCGGACCCTTGGCAAAAAAGGGGTTTCAGGTTTTGTGGCAATGCGGTGGCCGGTATGAGCAAGAGCATGTGGAATGGGCCGATGCGCACAATGACCCCTTCCTTGTGGTCCGCGGCTTCATCGACAGGATGGATCTGGCGTATGACGCGGCCTCCATCATCGCCAGCAGGGCTGGGGCCATGTCGATTGCAGAACTCGCACTGGTGGGCAAGCCTACACTGTTGGTTCCTTCCCCCCACGTTGCAGAAGACCACCAAACCAAAAACGCCCGCTCCGTGGTCGACCGCCAAGGAGCCATCATGCTCCCCGACGATAGGGTGGTGCGCGATTTGGGCCAAGAAGTGCGCCACTTGCTCAATGATGCAGAGGGCTGCGCTACCATGTCAAAGGCCCTTCGTGCAGCAGCCCGCCCCAAAGCCGCAACAACCGTCGCCAATGCTGTAATTGAATTGGCGCACCCATGACGCAACACGTGTTTTTTCTGGGCATCGGCGGCATTGGAATGAGTGCCCTGGCCCGCTGGTTTCACGCCAAAGGTGCCGAAGTAGCGGGGTACGATCGGACCACCACTGCCTTGACCCAAGCCCTTCAAGAAGAAGGCATCTCCGTTGACCACAGCGGCGAGAACACCGCCCTCCCAGAAAGCCTTCAACAGGACATTGCACAGGGAAATCCCGACCGGTGGACCATCATCTGGACACCCGCCATTCCCGCGGAGTTTCCTTTGCTCAAACTGCTCCAACAGGCAGGTTTTACGTTGCAAAAGCGGGCACAGGTGCTCGGAAAAATCAGCCAAAACAGGCCTGTATTGGCCGTCGCTGGGACCCACGGAAAAACCACAACGAGCACCCTATTGGCACACCTCCTACACCACGGTGGCGTTCCCGTCGAAGCTTTTCTTGGCGGCATTGCCCTCGGTCAAGCATCCAACTTGCTCCTGGCAGGGAAGGACGAAAAAAGCCCCTGGATGGTAGCAGAAGCGGATGAGTTTGACCGGAGTTTTTTGACCCTTTACCCCACGTTTGCCGCCATCACTTCCGTCGATGCCGATCACCTGGACATTTATGGCACCCATCAGGAGGTTCTGCAAGCCTTTGGGCAATTTGCAGAGCAAATCAAAGAAGGAGGGTTGCTGTGGCATGAAGATGTGGTCGAGCCCCTTCAACAAGCGGTCCCTGCCACAGCACATTTAAACGCGGATGTATACGGGGAGCTCGCCCCCCAAGAGTCGTTGGAAGGACGCGGTTGGGCCGCGGGATATGCCCAAGTGGGGCATGCCGCTTCAGGGCCTCATGGGGAGGCCCGGTTCGAACTCCACCTTCGGGGCCAAGCGCCCATGGAAGTGTGCTGGCGCTTGCCCGGACAACACAACGCCGCCAATGCCACTGCAGCCGCCTATTTGGCCTGTCGCGCGGGGGTAGACCCTGCCGCCATACCCCCTGCTCTTGCCGCTTTTCCAGGCGTCGCTAGGCGATTTGAAGTCAAATACCGCACCGAAGAAAAAGCCGTCATTGACGATTACGCCCACCACCCCACCGAGGTCCAAGGTGCCATCGCAGCAGCCCGTCAGTTCTTTCCCGGAAAGCGGCTTACAGGGGTCTTTCAACCCCACCTCTACAGCCGGACCCAAGACTTTATGAATGCTTTTGCAGAGGCCCTGTCAGCACTCGACAATTGCATCCTCCTGCCCATCTATGCTGCACGCGAAAAACCCATACCTGGCGTAGATACACAGGGCATTGGGGAAAAGATGGTCGGATGTCCAGTAGAATGTCCCGAAGAAAGCCGGTTTTTGGATGCTTTAGAGCAGATGGACCCAGAGGTACTCCTCTTCATGGGCGCCGGGGACCTCGATCGCTGGATTGACCCTGCCTGGGACCGAATGAACACAAACACAACCACGCACTGAATCAACGTCCATTGAGCCGCAACATCACATCAGAACAGCCCCTCGTCAAGGGAGCTTCACGGCAGAAAAGCCGCTGGAAGGTGTGGTGGACCCTGCTCCTGATGCTTCCCGTCGCACTCGCGTTCACTGCTGCTGACCGTTCTGCTGATGCCGTTCCTTGTTTGGCACTCGACATCGAAGTCGACCAAATGGAGGGGATGTTTTTTGTGGACGCCCCTACCCTCCACGCCCTCGTCACAGAGCGCTTCAACTTGATAGAGAGGCCCATGTCATCTCTGCCCCTTGGTGCATTGCACAGGACCATATCTGAGCAAAACGGCGTGGCTTCTTGCAGGATCGAACCCACACTCGGTGGCGCCCTCAAGGTGCAGGTCACCCAACAACGGCCTCTGGCCAGGGTATGGATGCCCGACACTGTCCTGTATTTGGACGAAATGGGCGGAACCTTGGCCCTGTCGGGTCGCTACACCGCCGATGTACCTGTCTTGCACGCCCCCACCATGGCTGCAGCCCAGTCTACCCTCCCCTTGCTCCGGATGATGGACACTTCGCCTTTTTGGGATCAACTCATCGACCAAATTGAGGTTCAAGAGAATGGCGCCGTCAGCTTCCGCCCCCGCATTGGTGACGTTGTGGTGGAACTCGGGCCAGCCGCACAATTAGAACAAGACTTGAACGGCCGTTTGGACCGGTTATTGAACTTCTACAAAGCCCTCATTCAAAGGGGCGATCTCCGACAATACCGGAAAATAAGCTTGCAGTACGATGGCCAATTGGTGGCCTCGAAATGAAACCCAACTCCCGCACCCTTCCCCACATGGAACAATTCCAACCCCATCAGGACATCGTCGTCGGACTCGACATCGGCACCACTAAAATCGCGTGCATTGTTGGACAAAAAAATGCCCACGGCAAACTGGAAATCATCGGCTACGGCAAGAGTGAATCCATCGGAGTGACCCGTGGCGTTGTCGCCAACATTGAACACACCGTCCAGTCTATTCGCACGGCCGTTGAGGCCGCAGAAAAGTCGGCCAACGTCAAAATCGAAGTGGTCAACGTTGGCATCGCTGGACAGCACATCAAGAGCCTTCAACATCGCGGTCAATTGATCCGCACGGAGACGGAAGATGAAATCACACGGAATGACGTGCAACAACTCATCGACGACATGCGCAAGCTCAAGGTCTTGCCCGGTGAAGAAATCCTCCACGTGCTTCCTCAGGAGTTTACGGTCGATGGAGAACCTGGCATCAAAGAGCCCGTGGGCCACACGGGGGTGCGCCTCGAAGCCAACTTCCACATCATTACCGGCCAAACCTCGGCTGCGAAAAACATTTACCGCTGCATCAAACGCGCCGGACTCCAGGTTGACCAACTGATCCTCGAGCCCATCGCCTCAAGCTCTGCGGTATTGAGCGAGGAAGAAAAGGAAGCCGGCATTGCCTTGGTCGACATCGGAGGCGGAACCACCGACATCGCCATCTTCCAAGAAGGCATCATCCGCCACACAGCAGTCATTCCTTTTGGCGGCAACGCCATCACTGACGACATCAAGCAAGGCTGTGGTGTCCTCAAAAAGCACGCGGAAGCCCTCAAGAATAAGTTTGGTTCAGCCCTAGAGCGCGAAATGGCCGAAGACCAAATCGTGGTGATTCCAGGGTTGCCGGGACGCCCGCCCAAGGAAGTCTCCCGCCGCAACATCGCCGGCATCATCCAAGCCAGGATGTCAGAAATCATTGAGCACGTCCATTACGAGATCAAGAACAGCGGCTTAGAGCGTGAGCTCATTGGCGGTATTGTGGTCACCGGAGGCGGAAGCCAACTGAACCACGTTCGCCAACTATTTGAATACGTGACCACCATGGACTGTCGCATTGGCTTTCCAAACACGCACTTGGCTCAAGCGCCAGATCGCAGTTTGACAGCCCCAACCTATGCCACTGGCATTGGCCTTGTCTTGCTCGGCTTTGACAACGAAGACAATCCTGAAATGCAGGATTCACGGCATCAAGAAGCGAAAGAAACCATGGCAGGTCCCCGACGCTTTCTACAGAAAATCAAGGACTTCTTTGAAGATGAGATGCCTGAGTAACCTCCAGGCCCACAACTTCCAAATCCTCTTATCCACGATGAGACCGTGAACGGAAAGCCTCAAGCCACATCAAACCAAGGCATTCTTCATTTTTCTTGTTGTGCTTGTGCAAAGGGTTGAAAGGCCCGGAAACACGAAACAGTAATCCACTCCACTAGGAAACATCAGATGCATTTCGCACTCCCCATTACCTCTGGATCGCCCATCAAAGTCATTGGTGTAGGTGGCGGCGGCTCGAACGCTGTCAACTACATGCATGAGCAAGGCATTAAAGGCGTTGACTTCATTGTATGCAACACCGATAACCAAGCATTGGAAGCTTCCAATGTGCCGGTCCGCATCCAGTTGGGAACTACCCTGACTGCAGGTCAAGGGGCTGGAAGCCGTCCGGAGATTGGTAAAAATGCTGCCATCGAAAACCTCGATGATGTCCTCAACAAACTGGAAGACAACACCACCATGGTGTTTGTGACAGCCGGTATGGGAGGTGGCACAGGAACAGGAGCCGCTCCTGTCATTGCCCAAGCGTGCAAGGACCTCGGTATTTTGACGGTGGGCATCGTGACCGTACCGTTCAACTTTGAGGGAAAGCGCAGGGCCACTCAAGCAGGAGAAGGCTTAGAAGCCATGCGCGCAGCAGTGGACACCTTGTTGGTCATCCGCAACGACAAACTTCGCGAGCTCTTCGGCAACCTCGCCCTCAAGCAAGCCTTCTCGAATGCCGACGAAGTGCTCTGCACCGCGGCCAAGGGCATTGCAGAGGTCATCACATTGACTGGAGACATCAACGTCGACATGAACGATGTCAAGACGGTCATGAGCGATTCAGGTGCTGCCATCATGGGAGCCGGAAGCGCCAGCGGTGAAGGACGCGCCATGACCGCCGTTACTGAAGCCCTGGAGAGTCCACTCCTCAACGACAGTGACATCACTGGAGCCAATTTTGTGCTCCTCAACATCACATACGGCACGGATGAAATTTTGATGGACGAGATTTCCGACATCACCGATTACATCCAAGACCAAGCCGGCGCTACTGCAGAAGTCATCTGGGGATATGGACACGACGCCGAACTCGGAGAGAAGATCTGTGTCACCGTCATCGCCACCGGCTTTGAAGCCTCTGCAGAACTGCCAGAAGGACCCACTGTTTCCAAGCTGACCCTTCAGGATGAAGCACGCCAAATCACCACTCCCCTGAGTGGGCCTTTGGACAGCGTTCAACTGGAAGCTCATGAGACTGTTGAGGTGACTCCGCATTTAAAAGGAGACCATCCCAACGTTGGAAACACAGACGATCCCCGCGAAGTCCTGCTCGAGAACAGCTGGAATGCAGCGGACATCACTGGAGAAGACAACGAAGCTGCGCCAGATCTTTTTGGCGAGGTGACCAATGCCCAAGAGGTGACTTTGGCACATCGAGAAGTCGAATCTGTAGACAACCCTTCTATTGAATCCGAAGTTGTGGAGCCTACTGTCCCTCTCCAATCCACAACACAGGTTGAAGCACCTGCATCTCCTGAGCCTGTTGAACCCGTCACAGAAGAACCCACCCGTATTGGGGCGTTCAACGTGCTGGATCTCGATGAAGTCACTGACGACAATTTGATCCCGGAAGAGCTCAACGGAGTCGCTTTCACCAACGAGCAAGTCAACCCAGATGAAGCGGCCATTCCGCCGGCTTCAGAACCCAGTCAAGCAGTACAAGCTCAAGCACAACCTGTACCCTCTCCTCAGCCTGCACCCGTAAAGAAGTCGGCAGCGCCAGCTTCACCCAAACCGCAAATACAGGACACTTCTGATTTGACAGAGCGCATCGCAAAGCGTCAAAACAACATTGAAGCGTACACCAAGCGTTTGCGCACGCCAAGTGGACTTACTGAACTGGAGGATGAGCCCGCCTACAAGCGCCGCAAAATTCAGCTCACGCCCACTCCTGCCAGCGATGAATCTCAAGCCACCCGTTTGAGCATTGACGAGGAGACCGGGAGCCTGAAGACCGACAATCCGTATCTGCACGACAACGTCGACTAATCCTACCAACGTGACGCTACAAGAACGCATCAGTGCAGACATGAAGGAGGCCATGAAGGCCAGGGATAAGGTGCGTCTCGCTGCTTTACGCGACATCAAGTCCAAAATCATGCTGGCCATGACGGAATCTGCTGGTGCAGAAGCATTGGATGACACTGCCGTCACTAAAATCCTCTCCAAGCAGCTCAAGCAGCGAGAAGACACCATGGTCATTTACAAAGACCAAGGCCGAGATGACCTGGTGGCCGAAGAAGAAGCCCAAGCCGAAGTCATCCGGGTTTACCTCCCCCAGCCCATGACAGATGCAGAGTTGTCCGAAGCAGTGACAGCCTTGATCGCAGAAATGGGCGCCACCTCCATGGCCGATATGGGCAAGGTCATGGGCGCAGCCTCCGCAAAATTTGCTGGAAGGGCCGATGGAAAAGCCATCAGTGCCTTGGTCCGCAGCAACCTGGGATAAGTCCCCCCCTACCGCGTCGTTTTATCTTGAAATTGGAACACGTCGGGTCGTGATTCCTAAAACCTTCATACTTCAATGAAGGGCCTCACGATAAAAATGTGACATTTATACCAATATTCTTTGAACGAGTTCTGTCAATCGTTGTTATTGACCTACTGCTTGTTGTATGCACTGACCCCAAGAAACTCCTTCACTCCATGAATCCAATTTTTCTATCTGCAGCACTCCTGCTCACCCCATTGACCACAATGTCCACAGGTGGGGACGACGCCAAGCGTCAGGTGATTGATCCTGCCACCAGCACCATCACATGGGAAGGCAAAAAGGTCACTGGAAGTCACAACGGTGACATTCAAATGCAGTCGGGCTTTCTCAGCACCGAAAAGGGCCTCATCACAGGGGCGACCGTCATCATTGACATGACTTCCATCAACACGACTGATTTAGAAGGTGGCAGCAAAGAAAGTTTGGACGGTCACCTCAAGAGCGACGATTTCTTTGGCACTGCGCAATTCCCCACCGCTCAATTCGAACTCACATCACTGAACCCCATCCGGGCTGAAAACGGGATGAATTTCGCAGCCCAAGGCACCGTGACCATCAAAGGCCGCACTGTTGAAGTGTCTTTCCCCGTCAAAGTAGAAATCGGAGATGCCTCGACCACCATCTCAGGAGAAATGGTCCTGGACCGCTCTGAATTTGATGTCCGCTTCCGGAGCAAGTCATTTTTTGACGCCTCTGAGCTTGGGGACAAGCTGATCTATGACGATTTCACCATCGGCTTCAGTTTAAGCGCAAGCTGATTCCTCAAGGCCATGACATTTGAGCCCTCGACACCCCGGTGTCGGGGGCTTTTTGTTGCACTCAAGGTTCCGCAACCTCTCTACCTCACCCCTTAGTGCAGAATGAGACGAATGTCCAAGCCCCACCAGCTCCCATCCAACGTACGGGTCATTTGTCGTAATGCAGCATCCGGCTGTCCCACATTCCAACGTGCCGTCAATTCACCTTGGAAAAGCGGTTGAATCAAAGGGCGCAGCACACCACCAATGTGCAGATCAGCGTCATCCCCTTCCCTGACAATCCCAAGCTCTAGCCCCAATCCCCAAACCAGCCAATTGTAGCGCAGCGAATTGTGTTCCAAAGCAAAGACATTGCCCGCATCTTCGCTGCTTTCTGAAGCAAACGCGTTGGTGGGCAATACTTCCATCACCACACCGCCTCCCGCTCCCAATCTCCAACCGGGAACCAATGTGACTTCTGTCCTGTAGAGGATGGGTAAAGAATAAGAGGCCACAATCCAGTCCATGGTTACAGTAGACAACGGCGCAGAGTTCATTGCAGGCATCCAATCTGCCTGAACGGACCAAATCCTACGCGTTTGCTCAAATCCAAACGCCAATTGACCCACCTTACCCAAACGGCGACGCACCGACACCCCATAACTCCTGGTGCCCTGCTGACCCCAACGGCTGAATAAGGGGCTGTCGATCTGTTGTAAAGACTGCCCCCTCCACCCCACACCTTCCCCAAGAGCAGGACGGCCCACAGACAAAGAGGTCAGCAAACGAACGTCCAAAGACCAATCCTCCTGCTGCCCTTGGGCATGGGATGTTGCCCATGCCATGGCCACCATCAAGAAGAAGCGAGACCTGCCCATCATGACCGCATCCAACCCACCAAGGCCAATCCCAACATTCCAGCCGTCACCATGAGCATGGCCCAGCGCAATCCCCTGTGGGGAATGAACGGACCGCGGTGCCGTCCATGCAGCAAATGGTTCACTTTTAAGGCATCCTTAAAGACAGACCTGTGCACGCCAAATTGAAGCAACACCCCATCTCCACTCTTCGTGCGCTCTACAGGTGCCTTTTCAAAAGCAATGCCAGCCTGGGTCAAGTCCCGTTCAAACTCTTCGCCCATCGCCATGTCGCGGAATTCAAAAACGTGGTAGCGGTTGTCCGCTGGGTGGGTATACCAATTCGTGAGCCTCATACTACTCCGACTTCCAACGTGTAACGTATTCCAACGGCTTCCGGTGGCCTTTGGAGGGCCAATCGCCTTCGGGGTAGCCCATGTAAAACAACCCCATCCCTTGGACACCAGGCTCATGACCCAATGCTTCCAAAGCCACCGGGTGCTCTAAAAATCCGGGAGTAGACCAGAAGCCACCAATGCCATGAGCGGTGCACATGAGGTACATGTTTTGGACCGCAGCGGCCAAAGCCGCTTGATCCTCCCACAGCGGGAAACGGCCTTCCTGATCATGAGCAAGCCCCAATGCAACGATGGCATTGCACCGCTCGCCACGCGCCCGAATTTTCTCGGCCTTTGAATCTTGTGCCGCATCTCCCGCATGGGCGCGATAGGCGGCAGACAGCTCCCCCATCAAACGTTCCGCAGCACCATCCATGAACACGTGGAAACGCCAAGGCTGTGTCAACCCATGATTCGGCGCCCAGGTTCCGTGCTGGAGCACCTCCTCTACGATTTCACGGTGAACCTTACGGCCCGAAAACCGCTCAGGTGAAATGCTCCTTCTGTCAAGGATCAATTGGCTGCTATCGCTAATGCTGTGTCGCATGAGATTCAGTCGAGGTCATCGTAATTCAGCCGGTCCAACAAATAAACCATAGAGGTCAACGCGGCCGCTCCCAGCTTCAATTCCCGTTCGTGAACATTCTCAAAAATGTCACGGTCGCTGTGGTGGTAATCGAAATAACGCTGTGAGTTCGGACGCAGTCCCACCATCAACGGACGCTTGCCTGCCGGCTCCTCCTTTTTAAGAGGGCCAATGTCAACGCCCGCGCCCCCGCGACGCATGTCTCCTACCCCGTATTGAGCAAGCCCTTCCTTCCAAGCACGGACAGCAGCTGTTCCGGCATCTGAGGCATCAATCGAATATCCGCGCGGCGCATCTCCACCTGCATCACTTTCAACAGCCGCGACATGCCACTCTCCTTTCTCACGGGCGCGCTGCGCATAGGTCTTCCCCCCATTGTTGCCATTCTCCTCATTGATGAACAACACCACCCTAAGCGTATGACGGGGCTGATAACCCAACGCATGCAACGTTCTCAGGACTTCAATACTCTGCACAATTCCAGCGCCATCATCATGTGCGCCTTCACCAATGTCCCAACTGTCTAAATGTCCCCCAACTACTATGTATCGGTCTGGGTATTCCGTCCCCTTCCACTCCGCGATCACATTTGCTTGGGACTTGTCTTCATGCAGAATGCATCCCATGTTCAATCCAACCTGTACCTCATGGCCTTCTTTGACCAACCCGGCAATCCGTCGGGCATCTACGGTGCTCACTGCCGCAGCAGGAACTTGAACAACGTCATCATCGTACCGCATGCCCCCCGTGTGCGGAAATGTATCCAAAGCATGGGTCAACGACCTGACCAATGCCGCAATACCCCCATGCCGTGCTGATTCAACCGCCCCTTTAGAGCGCTGCTCATATGCTCCTCCATAGGCACTTCCAGCATTGATCATCAATGGGTCCATTGGGCGGTTAAAAAAGGCAATCCGCCCCTCCAAGCCCGCAGTGCCCATGCTGTCGAGCTCATCAAAATCCTGAAACACCACAACTTCACCTTCAACATCTCCGCCTGTGCCCACACTGCCGCCCAACGCAGCCACGCGTAAAGGTTCCTTTGCTCCGCCATCAATCCGCATCCAAGCCCGTTCCTTTCCTCCCCTTTCCCAATGAGGCACAATGACGGGCTGCATCCGTATGTCACCCGCACCTATGGCCTGCAAGGTCTTCCCCCCCCATAGAATGGCTTCATCTGCTTCGGGGGAACCACTCAGTCGCGCCCCCACTTCCTTGCACAAGACCCTCAGGTCTTCATAGCATTCACCCGAACCCAAAATCTGCTGATGGATGTGAGCCACCATCAAGGAGTCTTGAGCCCACACAACATCGTCCTGTTGCAACTCCTGTGCACCCAATCCTGAAACCCAACCAAAGAGCATGATCGCTGTGATCATCCCCATTCTATAACCATCCTTCATTGTTGCACTGTACATCATGACATCCAACTTCCATTGTTCAAGTCCAATCCTTGACCTGTGATTCCACGTTGCTCCTCCGACATCAACCAAGCCACAAAATCCGCCACTTCAGACGGTTGACTCATCCTCCCTGTCGGCAATATGGCACACTGCTGCGCATGGCATTCATCATAACTCATCTCTTGGGCATCGGCCATTCGCTGAATCGACTCTTGGGCCATAGCCGTTTCTACCCAACCGGGACAAATGGCATTGACCAAAATCCCACTGCCCCCCCACTCTACGGCCAGACTCCGAACCAAACCCAGTACGGCAGTCTTAGAAGTCACATAGGCCGATTGACCAGGGACTCCAAATCGTGCCAAAACACTTGATGTCACCACAGCATGGGTTACTGACTGACCAGCGTCTCTCAAATAAGGGAAAGCTGTCTGCAGGGTCACATACACCCCAGTCACATTGGCCATCATGATTTCATCCCACCGGTCCTTCCCAGGATCCAAGTCAAATGCATTTGAACCGCCTATCCCCGCATTGGCAAAGACTCCCACCAATTCTCTTTCCAGTCCCGTCACAGACATGACCTCTGATAATTGGTCATGGAAAGCCAACCGATCCGACACATCAAGCGCCATACTCACATGGTGGCCTGATTGACCCAATACAGCACGGGTCTCCTCTAATGGTTCCAACCGACGGCCCACAAGGAATACATCAAAACCTTCCAATGCCAAACGCACGGCGGTTGCCCTTCCAATACCAGACCCGGCACCTGTGACCAAAACTGCCTTTCTCATGGTGCTAAGGTGGGGATACCTAAAATGAGAAAGGCCCGACTTGCGTCGGGCCTTTCCAATATTTACGAAGAGCAAAGCCCTTCACCTACATGCTGATCAGCAATCCGTACCGAAGGCACCGAGGAAAATCAACAGGTCAGAGGTCGTCGTGCCGCCGTCACCGTTAAGGTCAGTTGGGCAAGGGTTCGCTGTATCGAACGTACAAGAACCGTCGTCGTTGGTTGGCAACTGATCTTCTGGGATCACTGTACCATCAGCGTAGACACCGTAGTTCGACGCATCAGGATAAGTACAACCCATGATGTAGCCGTCAAAGTCACAGAGGTCATTGTTCTCAATATCTACACTGTCTGCAGACACGTAGTTTGGAGCAAATGGCAACGTACAACCTTCAGTACAAGCAGTTCCAAGACCCACTGAGTAGGTTCCAGGACCGCCACCTGTATTGTTGAATGCAGCACCGGTAATCGTCCAGCTGACCTCAGATGGGTAAGAACCATCGGTGACAATCAATGTGTAACATCCAGCAGCGTCCACACAGACCGCGTCTGTATCGAAATCACCGCCATTCTCGTTGCTCGCAAGACCGCCTTCAGCGACAAGGTTGCCATCAGCATCGTAGAAGCTGTAGGTTGCACCGTTCCATCCGTCACCGAAGCTGTCGAACATGTTGAACTCGATAAATGCACCGAAGCAGCATGAACCGTCATCCACAGAAGCGAACGGATTGTAGTTCACAGCGTCAGCGTTGGTACAACCGAGGCAGCTAAAGTCACAGAGTGAGTTGTCTGCAAAGTCCACTGGACCGTTGTAGTTACATGCTGTGGTATCTGCACAACCTACAGTTGGAGCAGGTGCACAAGTGATCGCCATCGCGATGTACAAATCAGATCCTGAGACACAGCTTACTGAACCGTCAGAGGTGAATGAAACTGTCAATGAGTCAGAACCAATCACGAGACCATCGTCTGCATCTTCATCGCTGTTGTACAAGGTCACACCAGACGCAGCATCAGCGATGCTCAATTCATCCCAACCCTGCTCGATGGTCGTTCCTGCGAGATCTACAACGATGGTGCCACCAGCTGGATTCACCAATGTGAAGCTCCAAGATTCGTTGCTATCGTAGCAGTACTCCCAAGTCTCAGTGTCACAATCCAAGCAGCTTGTGTAGTCACAAGGAGCGTCCGCGTCGTCCACGTTTGCATCCATGTTGTAGTTACAAGCAAGCTCATCCATACATCCGTATACAACGGGCTCACAAGTGATGCTCATCTCGAATGGACCTCCAAGAGAACCTGAACCTGCAGCTACCAACAACGCGTATGTGTTTGCGTTAGCGTCGCTGATGAACTGGAAGGTTTCTCCATTGTCACATGTCTCAGACATGGTCTCGGTGTTGCCACCTTCATTCCAACAGATTAAGCTAGAACAGAGACCAGCTCCACCGAAGATGGTGAAGGACTGCTCAACCGTAGCTCCAGCAGGGAAGTTGAAAGGACTAGCATCGAGGGTGAATGAGAAGCTTGATCCGTCGCCGTCTACATCACCAGCGACAATCAAAGCATCGCCAGCAACTGTTGAAACGTTTACGTCGTCAGAACCGGTAGAGCTGATACCATCACCAAAGCTATCCAACACGTTGAGTGTGTATGAACCAGCAGGCAGGCAGAGGGTCTCTGTGTTCGTGCTGTTTGAGAAATCAGGAGCGCCACTGGCAACCACCGTTCCATTGCTGTTGGTGATGTTCCAGCTGGTCTCACTGGCATACGAATCAGTGTTGATGCTCAAATCGATACAAACCTGTGGGTCAGTGGAGCAATCTCCGCTGCAGAGCAAGTCCTGTGCCGATCCATCGGTCGAAATGACCTGAGCAGCGATTCCATCCAACTCCGTACCGTTGTTCGTGAAGTAGACTGTGTAGTCACCTCCGGCCAAACCGTAGTAGAAGTCATTGAAGACAGTCGGGAAAAGATCACCGGCTGGAATGTTCGCTACTGTGTCGCCATTGTAGACAATGACAGCGCTGATGTTAGCGTAGTTGTCTACGTTCAAGCTGTTCACTTCCAAAGTAGCATCAGGAGCATCAATCTCCTGGAACACTTCGAACACAGTGTTGACGTCTGAGCCGCAAGTGCTCACAGTGATCAACTGCTCCATGCCGCCGTTGTCCAACGTGTACCAGATACCTGAACCAGATCCACCACAAGCATTGGTTCCACCAACACTCGTTGCACCACCGGTGTTGCCCATGACGACCTCACCACAAGCAGCAGCGATTGCGTTGTCACAGCTGTCATTTGGCTGTGTAACACCAACGTAGAGACAGTTGGCATTCACCGTTGCATCAGGGTTGTAGTTAGAAGCGGTTGGGTCCGTACATCCTGAAATTTCAGCAGAGAGGCTCACAGAGTATGACCCACAATCATCAGGCTGCGTTGTCCAGATGAACAAGTAGTAGGTGTTGTCATAGTTCGGTGAGGAAATACTGACAGTAGCCGGTCCTTCCTGTTCAGTTGCGAAGTACTGGTTCATGTCGGTTTGAACAGATCCCTCTACAACACCAGAAGCCATATCAGCCAAGTCAGTGCAATCACTTCCATTGTAGGTGGCGTAACCAACTGCACCAGTGCCTGTAGCATCAACGGTAATGTTGTACAAGTTGTAAGGCGCTTCCACAGCGACTTCAAACCAAACACCGTAAGCCGTAGCGAAACTGCTCAAGCTAGGCATTCCGAAGTCTTCGTCTGGACCCGTGCAGCAAAGGCTACCGTCATAGTTACCTCCATCTACCAATGGCAAAGCCAAAGTGCAGAGGTCATCATTGTTCGGGAAGCCGTCAGGACACAGTGCGCATGTAGCTTCAACTACGATACCTGTCTGCGTTGAGGCGCCACTGTAGTGACCCACACGCAAGAGGTAGTTGTTTCCTTGAGTAGCATTGATGCTCACAATAGAGTTGAATGAACCCGTGGTTCCTGAACCACAACCTGCAACTCCTGAATCGTCGTTGGTCGCAATGGCGGTCAAAGTGCCGTCAGTTCCTACGGCAAATACGATAACGTCTGTGTCTGTAACACCGTTGTCAACGTCAGCTGAAGCGCAGGTGTTGAAAGTGACCTGGTAGTCTTGGTCAGCATTAAACTCATACCAAATAGCACCACTGGCTGAAATCGCATTGCCCAACACTGTCGTGCCGCTGTACTCGTCACCATTAGAGTTGGCCAAAGAGCCCGTCAGAATCAAATCACAAGCAATGGCCTGAGCATCTCCTGGGTTGTCGTTGGCAGGCGGGAATTCACAACTTCCATCATCCACAGAAGCAGAAATGTTGTAGTTGTTCGCCAACGGATCAGGACATCCAGGGAAAGCACAGTCTGTTACGTCTGTGCCACCGAATGCTACAGGGTAGCCATCAGTAGCGCCGTAAATGAGGTCCGCATAAACGTTGCCCAAGTTGTCTTCAATCCCCCAACCTTCAGTTGTGAAAATAGCACCTGTACTAAAGGTGTAGCAGCCAATTTCCAAGCAGTTGATCACTTCAGTAGTCGTTGGACCTGGATCCATTGTGCCTGTAAAGACAGTGTCACCTGTTTCCTCACTCACGAGGTAGTAATCATTACCTGGGCTCCAACCTGTTCCGAAGTCATCCTGCAGAGTCAGGTAGAAACCGAGCTGACCATTGTCACACACCACACATGATCCATCATCGATAGTAGCGTCAGCATTGTAGTTGATGGCTGCAGGCAATGTGCAACCGCTCAGGCATGTCGCCTCATCTGCGCCAAATCCGATGTCATAAACACCGAGGCCTCCATCGTGAATGATGTTGCCAGCGAAATCCATGATGTACCAGAGGGGCTGACCAGCAGGTGATCCACCTCCACCAGAGAACGAGAGGCAAGCATCGTTAGGAATGCAGAACTCCCAATATCCATCTACCACTGAGCCTTCAAAATCGGGCGTGTAGAGGTCGTTGTTGTATCCAGCTGACAACAAAGTGTCACCCGTAGAAGGGTCATAAATGTAGGCTGCGTTGTTTCCCCAGAACAGATAGATGTCGTGGTTCAAGTGCAGGATGTAGCTCGTGCTGTCAGCGTTGCCAACACAGCTTGGTGAGAAGCATGAACCGTCATCCGCGGTTGCATTTGCATTGTAGTTGAATGCATTGGAATCAGTACATCCACAAACAACACTGCCGCTCGCGACACCAAACACACCAAATCCATCATTGGCTGTGAAGTCATACAGGATGGTTCCTGTGTTGTAATCGATAATCTGCCACTCCTTCTCACCTGGATAGATACCACCAGAGATTTCGAGCACGTAACATTCTGAAGTAGAGAGACAGAAGAAGTCATATCCCTGAGCACCTGGCTCCACAGTGAACAAAGCATCGTCCAAGGAACCAGAATTCAAAATCTCACCTGCTTGGTTGGAGAGTGTATATGTCGCCCCATCCCATCCGTCACCAAAGGTGTCGAACATCATGAATTGAGCCAGAAGATCGTCAGGGTTGTCACAGCTTGGGAAAACACAGCTCCCGTCATCGACTGTTGCATCACCGCTGTAGTTCAGCGCCTCAACATCAGTACAACCACAAGTCTCATCAGTCAAACCGTAGTAAAAACTCACAGTACCACCGCCAGTATCAGCTGCGATGTTATCACCTGTATATACGTTGACCATTGTCCAGCCAATCTCACTAAGGAAACTTCCACCTCCGGAAACAACCTCGTAACAAGCACCTACTGGGATACAAATCGTGTCTTGTCCGGCGTTCAAACCGCCGCCAGTTCCACCAGTTCCTGTAGCAGAAGCATCCAAACTACCGGTAGCAATCAACACATCGTCCGCATAAACAGAGTATGTATTGCCGTTCCATCCATCACCCCAGCTGTCCGTCATATTGACGAAAACCATGGTTTGATCCGCATCAGGACAAGTGTCAAAGAGACACGTGCCGTCATCTAGAGTGGCAGTGTCATCGTAGTTCAGCGCCGAGCTGTCTGTACAGCCTGGAACATCTGATGTCAACGTGAAAGCAAAGGTGGAACCAGCGCCCGTGACGGTTCCACTGCAATCGCCTGTGCAATTGAAAGGAGCCGCGTCGACAGCCATTGATGTTCCGCCGTCACCATAAATGTCGTCGATGTAGACGGTGTAGTCTCCAGCGCCATAAGCACCGATGGAGTAGTTATTAACGTCACCGGCCCCATTAGGGAACAATGTTGCGCCGTCTACGTTAAGAATTGTGTCACCACTGAAGGTGACAATACAAGATGACACTTCACCAGGCCAGTTGTCGGCCGTAAAAGTGATGGTCTGCGCCTGCAAAGACGCAAAGAGGGTCAAAGCAAACGTGCTAAGGGTTCCTCGGAGAATGAGATTTCTCAGGTTCATGATTAAGGTTTTTTCCAATTGCCGGAGCAATATAGCGGAAACGCAACCGAATCAAGAATAGTTTGACGGGGGAAATCTGACTTCAAGCACGCAACCAACCCATTCACCTTAAGCAGGTCGCTGATTATCAGTGGTTCAAAAAGGAAACGGCCCCGAACACTGAAGTCCGAGGCCGTTTATAGCGCTTCATATCGTCACCGAAACAAATTTGTGACCGTTTTGGAACGCATGCAATTATTCAGTGCAAGGGTCTCCAAAACTGATCAAGAACTCCAGCAAGTCTGCCGTTGTAGTGGCCCCATCTTGGTTCAAGTCAGTGGGACAAGGGCTCTGCAAGATGAACTCACACGTCCCATCGTCCTGAATCGCGTTCGGATTGTAGTTCTCCGCGATGTCATACTTGCATCCCCCACACCCTTCGAAGATGCAATCCTCCAGAACCGTAATGTTGGCATCCGGGTTATAGTTACAAGCTACTGAGATGGTGCAGCCTGCCACGCAATCAGACTCTCCAACCTCAAAATAAACTGGACCAGCAGGCGCCCCTCCGGAAGTAATGCCACTCGACGTCCCGAGCAAAGTCCATCCGACTTCAACAGGAATCACACCAGAAGAAACCTCGAGATAATAACAGCCATCTGCCAAGCAGAAGTTGTCCGTGCCACTCGTCCCCTCTGGCGTCACAGTAAATCCTACGCTGGGCAAGCCGCCCTGCGCAAGAAGTAAGCCGTCCACGCTGTACAAGCTGTATTGAGCGCCATTCCAGCCATCTCCAAAGTCATCCGTCATCTGGATGCGCACACAACTGTCATAGCAGCAATCATCTGTTGAAATGGTCGCCGACTCATCGTAATTACAGGCTGCAGAATCGGTACAACCCGCGCAGCTTTCATAGTCACAGGATCCGTTGTCCGAGGTGGCTGCAGGGTTGTAGTTACAAGCGCCCGTATCAATGCATCCACACACCACTCCTCCCAATGAGAAGTTGACAGAACCGATGGTTCCTGACACGACCTCACCGCTCACGTTGGAGAGTGTCCAGCTGATTTCCTCATCGAAATCACCCCCCCCAACACTCAAAGCGTAGCAGCCCTCTACAAGACAGAAAGTGTCAAAACCTTCATCACCTCCCAAGAAGTTGTCTACGTCCAAGATGTAGGCCGCACTGTCCAGATTGCCAGAGAGCAGAGTATCTCCACTGGCATCCGTCAGGTAATAGCTCGCACCATTCCATCCATCACCAAAGCTGTCGAACATGTCCAGCTTCAAGGCAATGCCGTCGGTGGCATCCTCAGGACAAGCGCAACTCAAGAAGTCACATGACCCATCCTCAATATTGGCGTCGGCATTGAAGTTACAGGCCACGTCATTCGTGCATCCCTCAACTGCAGGTGCACAGCTCAAGCTGATTTCAACCGTGCCGTTGTCATCGGTGATGGGATCGCCGTCCGCATCCTCCGCACTGACATATGCATAATAATGGCGACCAGGCTCTGAGATAAACTGCACCCAAGCGTCATTCTGATCAAAGAATCCACAGTTGATGAAATCTGATTCTTCGGAAGCATACACGCCATCCTCCACAGTGAGCGCACACTCAAACAACTGGGGAATACCACCGGCACACACATTGTCACTCACATAAAGGTTCAGCTTGGAGTCAATGTTGGATCCACACAAGCTCAACGTATGCAAGTCACCCGTTCCTTCGAAGGTGTACCAGATTCCAGGACCTGGAACAGGGTCACAGCCATTGATCAGGTTCGGGGCACCAAGGTTGGTAGCGCCACCTGTGGAACCTGAAAGGGAGGTGTTACAATCCAACAGCTCTGCTGTTCCGCACGTATTGTTCGTTGGAACAACACCGGCGTAATCGCAAGTCCCATCATCCAGGGTGGCCGTTGGGTCATAGTTTGGAGCAGCTACATCCATACAGCCCAGGTAAACACCATTGGTCAGGAACTGATACTGTCCGCAATCTTCAGGGTCAGTCGTGAAGACATAAAAGAGATAGTCTGTGTTGGGCTGAAGAACCGTGAAGTCACTGATCTCTCCCGCGCATTGCTCCGACACCAGGCATCCCACCTGCGCCTCGAGGTCCCCACAAGTGCCCACATCAAAAATCGCAAGACCAATATTGGCCGCATTTAGATTGAGAAGGTCAAAGAAGAAGGTCTCGTAGTCGAGGCTATTGAACTCATACCATACACCATAGCTTGTCTGGAATCCAGCGAGGAAACTGACGTCTACGTTGTCAGGGCTCGAGCAGCAAACAGAGCCGACATGAGGCACTCCGTTCTGCAATTCCAAAGCACTGTTGCAATTGTCGTTGATGGGCGCTCCGCTGGAGCAATCCACACATTCTACAGACAAGAGGAACTCGTCTCCACTGGTGTACTCGCTAAAGCGGGTCACATAGATGTAGTAATCCTGGCCCTGCTCCACGTTAAACGCCACTTCGCTCATGAATCCTTCTGAGCATCCGTCGTCATTTCCGCCGAGGCACTCCAAGTTGTCGAGGTCACCGTCGACCGCCTGGAAGACAAACACCTGTGAGTCAAACAGCGGGTTGCCAGCAGGGTTGAACGCATCCGTGCCACAAGTTGACAGCACCATCTGCTGATCCGACTGCGCATTGAACTGGTACCATACACCTGCGGCACTGATTTCCTGTCCTGAGCACGTTGTGCCATTGAGGTCTTCACCATCCACAGCATAGGTCAACGTACCCGCAATCTGTGCACCACACTGCACCGCTTGAGCGCTGAAGATATAGTTGTTGGTCGGCGGGCACTCGCAAGTCCCGTCATCGTCCGTTGCACTGGGGTTGTAGTTCAAGCAGAATGGATCGGTACATCCCAAGAAGGAACACGATGCTGTCTCACCGATGTCCATGCCATAACTCGACACTTCGTCCACACCCGTGCCATAGAAATTGCCCACCACATCTTCGAGGTACCAACCAATGTCATCCGAGTCATCCCCTGGGGTGATGTCAAAGACATAGCAGCCGGGCTGCAAGCAAACGAGGTCGACGCCATTGGTCAATCCATCACCTTGGTCCGCATTATCAAGCGTACCCGTTGCAGAAATGTCACCGTTCAAATCAGAGATGTAGTAGACCCCTCCATTCCAACCGTCACCAAACGCATCGGTCATGGTGACTTCAAGAATGAGCTCACCGGCCGCGCAATACACACAAGTACCATCGTCAATAGACGCTGAAGGCGTAAAGTTGGTGGCGTTAAAATCGGTACAACCGTAGCAGGAGAAATTACAGAACCCACTGTCGAACACGGCATTTGGGCTAAAGTTGCACGCCGTAGGGTCCGTACAGCCCACTGGACAGCTCACGCCACCCAAGGTGATGCGGTCTGCTCCGCTGATGAGTTGGTCTCCAAATTCAGCATCGTCCAAAGAGCCCGTGTACACGGCTTGCCCATCAAAGGTGCTGAAGGTGTACGTGCCATTGTTCCAGCCGTCCTGGAAGCTGTCGAACATCTCGAAATTGTAACATCCGTCAGGAAGGCAAACTGCATGCAATCCAGCTCCACCGAAATCCACTACAGTGTTGGTTTCCATGTTCCGAATGTTCCAACTGATCTCGCCATCCCAGCTTCCGCCGCCGACTTCGAGAAAGAAGAAGTACTCTTCGTAGCAACACGTGCCGTCATCATAGATGGCCCCATCGTCATAATTCACCGCACCAGCCTCGGTACAGCCATAGCAGGAGTAATCACAATCACCATTAGAGATCGTGGCGCTCTGGTCATAGTTACATGCAGTGGGGTCAGTACATCCCTGACAAGACAGGTATTCACAGCTGCCGTCATTGAAGTTGGCAGCGGGATCGTAGTTACAAGCACCCTCGATCGTGCAACCCGCATTCAAACAATCGGGAGCTCCAACGTAGAAGAATTCTTGGATCGTGGCACCCGCAACCCCGGGACCTCCCTCCAAAATCAACTGCTCACCCAAATAAATCTCCCATGAAGCCTCGACAGCAAGGTTGTCGAACTCGAGTTCCAAAACGTAGCAATCATCGACCAAACACAGATCAAGCACAGCCAAACCGCCGTCCGAGAACTGAATGCTCCCGAGCTCCTGCCCCGCGAGGTTTCCTACTGTGGCCCCGCCAATATTGCCTTGACCATCGACCCACCCATTCGAAAATGCGTCATACAAACGCACCGAAATACAGGAGTCATAGCAGCATGAACCGTCATTGAACCCCGCATCGGGGTCAAAGTTGCACGCCGCATCATCCATACATCCTGGAATTCCATCAAGCTGCGTCAAAGAGAAAGGAAACGCCGCCGCAGGGCCCACCGAAAGCTCTCCAGAACAACTGCCTCCACAAACGAAGGGCAGGTTGTCCACGTTGACCTCAAAACTGAGGCCTCCATCGGCGCCATCATCCAGCAAAATGACCGTGTAGGTATCAGCACCAAACTCCGAAAGGTCAATGGTGTAGGTCTGATTAAACCCGTTCGTAGCCCAAATCTGCCCCTCACTGAGGTTGACAATTTGACCTTGCGTTAAACTCGTCACAGCCACACCATATTGGGTAGCATAGAAATCAGAGTAGAGGGTGATAGACTGTGCACGAACACCCATGGAAAGGGCAAACGTGGAGAGGAGAATCACCGCCTGCATATAGGCGGCACGAGGAATGCGGAGCTTCATGGTTCCAGCTGGTTGCTAATTCGGTTGAGGCAGATGAAAACACCATTCGTCGGTACTTTACATCAAATCCTGAGAGGAAAGATACGGCGAAAAATCGCCTCGAGCAAAAAATCTCGATAAATCTAATTGCCCACCAACTTTAAACTTAAGTCGACGAAAAACACTTAAGACTTCCTCAATTTGCCAACGTCCCCTTCTTTAAGTAGGTCAATTCCACATATCTGCGTGCCAACTTTCGTCGAACTTTTTGACCAAAAAACCAAGTTCCGAAAGGGCCACACCTACCGTTGCAGCTAACGGATCCACCACCTCGGATTCTGACGTGACCAACCCCGCCTTTCGCTGCGCCCAGAAGTCTGCCGTTCGCGTAGCCCTCCACGCCTGATCGTTGCCTGCATCTTCTTCAGGCCGCCACAACACTTGATGGCGGTCAAACCAGTCCAAAGCAATGGCCGCGCCATGCGCCCGAACAAAGCCCACCAGCTTATCAATGCCACACCCCGTAGCCCCCGCCTGCTGCTCATCCAATCCAACCACCAAGACGCGGTTGTACAGCACATCCCCCGCAGCCGACAGCGCAGCGCCATGCGCAGACCATCCCTCCAAAAATTCTGAAAGTGCCCCTTTCAAGGCTTGCTGTTCCCCAGCCGTCAAATCCCGATCGGCCACATGGACCCACAGCCGGGCGTGTGCCGGCAACTCCTGAAACGTCATGCCTCGAAATTAGGCCTTCCCGGCCTGTGCATTGTGCATCGCACGGTCCCGCAGCCACGGCAGCAAAACGAGCATCAACGAAGGCATCGGCGACTGCAAAAATCCCAGCACTTCGCGCGCCACATTATAACCGGGGTCATCCGCCCCTCCTCGGCCATCCACTGCCCAAAATGCGGCCACTATCAAGCCCGAAGCAGCGTAAATCAGCACCAACATCTTCCAACGCTCGGACACGCCTGCAGCCCTCAAAAACAGGGCGTCCAGTGAGAAAAATCCCAACAATATCGCCACCATCAGCAGCCATTTTGCCCGCTGCAATTCCTCAGGGCCCCACCAATGAAAAATGTCAAAGGTGTCCCTGGTCACA
>Ga0206126_10001022_pt1 | contig 35408 bp, 33 predicted proteins | sample Helgoland_Spring_5_FD_148621 | JGI IMG/M metagenome (GOLD analysis project Ga0206126, IMG submission 148621) | Pelagic subsurface seawater microbial communities from Kabeltonne, Helgoland, North Sea - Helgoland_Spring_Bloom_20160412_1 | ecosystem: Environmental > Aquatic > Marine > Epipelagic ...
TTTGATCTTTTAAAAACAAAGAATCATGTAATGTAATCTCAGATTCTTGATATTTAAAAACATCCCCTTTGTTAATAGTAAAATTAAGAGTGTCTTGAGTAAAGGTTGCTTCATTATTGTTTATTTCTATATCCCAATATAGATAGTTATTTGGGGTTTTTACTGAAACAAACCGAGTATACTCATCATTAAAGTGTAACGCAGCATTTACCCTACCTACTGTGTAAATCTTAGTTTGTAAATCTAGGCGGGTTACCACTTGGCTTAAAATGTGCTGAGAGGTAAGCACAGCAATATCATTCTCTACATTTATTTGGTCAAAACCAAAAAACTCCATCCCGCCTGTTAAAAAGGAGGCTGCATCTTCTGCGGCTTTTTTAATTTGTAATTGAGCGCTGGAGGTGTAAATGCGGTCAGCGGTTTTTAAATACAAAAAGGCAGAAACCATTGCTATTACAATCCCGGCCAAAAAATAAGGCCAAAAAAACAGGTAATAACTTGCTTCTTTTTTAATATCTATATAGTATTCCTCTTGGAGGTAATTTTGATTGTTAAAATTATCTTGTGTCATTATCGTGTAAGTAAAATTATAGAGCTTAGTAATAAGGATGTAATACCAAGTATTGTAGATACATTACCCACATACCCAGCTGTTTTAAGTTTTGCACTATTTGGGTTTACTACAATAACATCATTGGGTTTTACCATCTGGTAAGGACCTTCTAAAAAGCTGGAAGAGGTGAGGTCTATCCTATTTGTAGTTTGTACACCATTTATATATCTTAGTACCATTATATTTACTCTACTCCCATTAATGGTCAAATCTCCAGCAAGACCAAGGGCTTGTAATAAACTAATGTTATTCTCTGTAAAGGTAAAAGTGCCAGGGCGTTGTACCTCACCTAGTATGGTAACCTTAGCGTTTAACAAACGGACTGTTACATTAGGGTTTATTAAAAAGCCGCCCTCTACTAGAAGTTTTTTAATATCATTTTCTAGGTCTTGGCATGTTTTATCTTTTACAGACAACTCTCCTAATACCGGGAAGTTGATGGTGCTGTTTTGAGAAACCAGATAGCCATCTATTCTTAAAATGTCAATATTGTTGGCAACAACGCTTCCACCGGTAACGTTGTTATAAGGCAATGCAGCCTCTGGCATGAGTGCGCCTACAGAAATTTTTAATATATCATCTACTTGAATAGTGTTGTTGATGTAGGTAACCTCAGTATTGTTATAAGACGCTATATCTTGCAGATATAACATCTCTTTTTTTGAGACGCAAGATTGAAAAACTAAAAAAAGTGCTATTGTAGTAAATTTTAATAAGTTACTTACTTTCATTCTATCAGTGTTTGATGTTTATTTCTAGATGCAAATATACTCTTATAAAGCAAATTTTAATAATAGTCCTCTCTAAATAAACTTGAAAATTAAATTAAAATGGTCTTTTTGGTAAATCTTTAAACCATCTAAATACAAACTTGCTTGAGGGATTTAGGATAGTCCAAGCGGTAATAAAAATAATTTTAATATCTAAACTAAAAGATTTATTATTTTGATACCAAATTTCTAATTCTCCTTTGTAGGGATAAATATTTTCTTTGTAATACACCCATGGATCTCCACCACTATTTTTTACGTCAGTTATCAGCTCTTCTTCATCTCGGAATATAATAGAGCCAATACCTGTAAGACCAGGCTTTACATTATAAATTACTCTTTGAATTGCGACAGGATAAGCTTCAAAACTAACTTTCATAACGGGTCTTGGACCAACAACACTCATGTGTCCAAAAAATATATTAAGTAACTGAGGAAGTTCATTAATTTTTGACTTTCTAAGAAATCCTCCCATTGGTGTAATTCTTGGATCTTTTTTTGTAGTCATAATACCACCAGGCATTTTTGAGCTATTTTTTAACATGGTGGCAAATTTCCATATCAAAAAAGGTTTTTTTTTATGGCCAACTCGCTCTTGCTTATAAAAGACATAACCTTCACCTGTAAACCTCAAACCAACAATTATTGGAATGAGTAAAGGAGATAAAATTACTATAGCGATACCAGATGTTAAAACGTCAAATATTCTTTTAGATATATAATACATTATTTACATTTTTTGATCTAAACTTTTACCCGTTTCAATGTGATTAAAATTAGGTAGGATTTTATTCATTATCATAATAATATCTTCTTTGTTGTAGTAGTCTTTTTTAAATAGACTTTCAATTTCTTTAATCGTCACTTCCATATCAGAGACCGAAGGCTTTAACGAGTTGATAACAACTCCTATCGACACGTACAAATCAAAGTTCACTTCATCTTCAGAAGTATAAAATTCTTCAAATAACTTTTCTCCGCTTGTATCGGTTTTAAAAAAATAAACTGGATATGACGAGTCATCAGATAGTTTTGATGCTATTTCTTTAGCCTCTTTTTCACTTTTACAAATCTTAATATCTTTATCTAAATATTTAAAGAAATCCTCTGTTATTGATTTAAAATTAACCAGTTGATTTTTATTCAACTTTGGAAAATAAATATCTCCACTATTTCCTAAAATACAAGTTAATAAACAAATCTCTCCGCTTTCTTCTGGAGATACAAAAAATCGCTTTACATCAGATGGACAAGAAATTGGTTGTCTTTGGAGTAATCTTTCCATGTAACCGTAAAGTAGAGATCCGTTTGAAAAAGCTACATTAGCGAATCTAGCAGTTGTAATTTTTAGATCTTTTGAATAAGACATTATGACATTTTCCATCATTTTTTTTGAACCTCCCATTACATTAACCGGATTGGCAGCCTTATCTGTTGAAACACAGAAAAAATGAGAGGGTTTGTTTTGCTTTAAGTAATCTAATAATCTTTTAGCATCTAAAACATTATTTTTAATCATAGCCTCGATAGAGAAAGAGTCCTTTTCACTCCTAACATGTTTATGCGCTGCAAAATTAGCTACAATATCAAAAGCTCCATGACTTTTAGCCATTTTATAAAAAACTTCAGAATTAAATGACATTGGATATGTCAAATAACTTTCCGGAACAATTATATTAGAATCACTTCGTAATGTTCTTGTTAACTCTGTTAAACCATTCTCATTAGTATCTACAACTATGAGTTCGGAGGGATGATACCTAAGTGCTGCTTTTATATATGATGAACCTATAGTCCCGGCACCTCCAATAACTAAAATGGATTTTCCTTTAATTTCTTTTAATAATTTTTCTTTGTTGTTGGTTAAATCATTTTCAAAAAAACTGTTATCTCTTCTGGTTACATAAGTCTTAATAAACTCGGAAATATTTGGTAACATCATTATTTATAAAAATTTTTAATTTCTGAAATCACTTTATGTTGATCTTCAATTGTTAAATTAGAAGAAGAAGGAATACTTATACACTCTTTAAATATTTTATTTGAAATATCTTTTTTAGTAATGTATGTCAAATCCTTATACATTGGGAGATTATTCATAGGTGTCCAAAATGGCCGGCTTTGAATTTTATTATTATTCAAATGGTTTAATAACTCTCTCATTTTTTTTGTTCGGAATGTAAATAACCAACAATTAGGATCTGAATTGGAATCATTCTCTTGAAATTTGATATCTCCTACTCCATCTAGTTCATGTCTGTAAAGCGCATCAATTTCCTTTTTTCTTTTAAGAATAACGTCAAAGTTTTCCATTTGTGCAACCCCAATAGCAGCTAGAACATTTACTAAGCGGTAATTATAGCCTACTTCATCATGAAAATAATCTAAAGGATCTGTCTTAGCAGTTGTTGTAATGTGCTTTGCTCTGTTGGCAATATCTGTATCATTTGTCAAAATCATTCCACCACCACCAGTAGAAATTATTTTATTACCATTAAAACTTAAAACACCCGTTAAACCAAACGTTCCTGCATGCTTTCCATTCTTAAAACTTCCTAGTGCTTCAGTACTGTCTTCTATTAGGGGAATACCATAAGTAGCACTGATTTCTACTAATTTGTCAATATTAATAAATCCTCCTAAAACGTAAACTGGCATGATGGCACCAATTTTTTTTCCTGAAGCTATGTCTGTGGTTACCGGTTTCTCATTAACAAATTTGGTTGTCGTATTAGTTGCTAACCAATTTTGAAGTAAATCAATATCCATTTGCCAAGAGTCTTCACAAACATCTATCAAGGCTATTTGCGCACCTGAGTATGAAATAGCATTTAATGTCGCTACAAAGGTTAAGTTTGGTGCGATAACAATATCATCTGAAGTTACTCCTGCAAGGTTTAACGAAACTTGTAAACCAGCTGTTCCATTCATACAAGCTATTGAATATTTTACTCCTGTATAATTTTGAATAGCCTCTTCAAATTTAGTAACATATGCTCCAGCTGAAGAAATCCATCCTGTATCGAGACAATCTTTCACATATTGCCATTCATTTCCGTCTATATTTGGTACTGATAATGGTATCATATAATTTATATTTCTTTTGCAGGATTACCTACGAATGTCGTATTAGAATTTATATCTTTTAAAACAACAGCGCCAGCACCAATAACTACGTTATCACCAACTTTCACACCTTCCTTAATTACAGCATTTGCTCCTATCATGCATCCATTTCCAATAGATATATTTCCAGACAAAACAGCCCCAGGAGCGATATGAGTAAATTTACCAATTAAACAATCGTGTTCAATAATTGCCCCGGTATTTATGATACAACCAACACCTATTTTGACTTGTGGATTAACAATTACACCAGCACTTATAAAAGTTTGTTCTTCAATAAATGAAGTTTTTGAGATTGTAGAACTTGGATGCATTAAAGATACATTTAATGAAATATCTTTTAAATATAATTTTTCATAAATTTTTCTTCGAATACTATTATCTCCAATTGTTATAAATACTTTATTTTTTGATTTAATATTTTCCTCAGACCCTAAATATTTTAAATTATATGGGTTGCTAACTTTCTCAAAAAGATCATGATAACCAACAATTGAAAAATTTTGCCTAATTGCTACTTCAACACAGCCATAGGAATGACCTGAATAACCGATTATTACAATTTTATTTTTTATCACTTACAACTTTCTTTATTACTTTTAAAAACTCATTACATAAGATTGACTTATCATAAACGGTTTCAGCCAATAATCTCCCGTTTTCTGACATTAATTTCATCATATCTGTGTTATCTTTAAGTTGTGACAATTTATTTACTAAATCAACAGGATAATTTGGATTTACATAAAAGCCACATGAATGTTTTTCAACTAAATCTTTTGTCCATCCTGCTGAATTCACAATAATAGGTTTGCCTGCAGATAGTGAATCAAACAGTTTATTTGGTGAATTAGTATGCAAAATAGGTAAATCAAGAAAACTAACAATTGAAACATCACATAGATTTACAATTTCAGAAGTTTTATACAAGGAAAATGATCCTAAAAAATGAACATTTTTTAGATTATATTTTGTACACAAATCTTTTAATTCTAGTTCTGTTGATCCACCACCAATAAAGATAAATTCAAAATCATCATTATTTTTGAGGAGTTTAGCACTTTCTATAATAGTAAATGCACCATTAGCAGTTCCTAAGGAACCAAAATGAATTAATTTAAATGACTTAGTATTTAATCCTAATCTCTTCATGAAATTAAAATCCTTTTCTCTAGGCCAAAATTCATCTTTCTTAGCCATATTTGGTATCATCGATGTTTTGTCTATAGGTATATATTTTACTACTCCCTGTTGCATTCCTGGAGATAAAGTAATTACGTGCTTTGCATTTTTATAAATTATTTTCTCAAATAATCTAGTTAGCCAAATTAAAATAAGATTTTTAATAGCTCCCATTTGTATAGGAACTTCAGGCCATAAATCTCTAACTTCAAATATATAAGGAGTTTTTTTAAACCACTTTAAAAATAAAGCTGGGATTCCAATCGTTAAAGGAGTTGAAGTAGCGATGACTAAATCAGTATTTCTTTGCTTAAAAGCTTCATAAGTACTCTTATAGGAGAATTTTAAAAAGACCTTCAAACGTTTGAAAACGGTCATTTTTTGATTATAATATTCATTAATATAGACAACTTTTATGCCATCTATATTTTTTTCTTCTGTATTTTTTCCCACCATTGCTTTTGAAGTTATGATTATAACTTCATGGCCATTTTTAATTAGCTGTTTTGCCATCCAATAAGAGCGTGTGCCCCCTGGCTCTGATGGTGTTTTAAAATACTGATGAATATATACTATCTTCAATTTGTTATGTTTTTGATTATGTTCCTTATTTTACCTCCCGCAGAAGTTATGGAATGCTTGTAAGACACTTCTATTTCAATATTATCTCCTAAAATATTATTCAAACTTGTAATCATTTTTCTTACAGAAATTGTTTTTTTTGAATCTACTAAATTCAAATTATATCTTCCTGCTCCGATCTGGATAAGTTGATAGTTCGTGCCTTCCGTTAAAAAAGGCTTAAGTATCATCCTCAGCTCAACTGGCAGTACTTCATTTCCTTCAAAATCTTCAATGATATCATCTGTCCTACCTAATACTTCTGAACATAAGTGAGGTAAAGAAAATTTAGAGTTTGTTTCTTTTTTTTTAACAGGAATTACCAAGTCTCCCAATTTATATCTTACAAAGGGCATCACATTATTCTTTAAAGAAGTTACAACTACCTCTTTATATGGCTCATCTCCTATTAACTCAACAAATCCATGCTCATAATTTAGTAGATAGTTTTTTTGATCTTCTGTTTCTTGAGCAGAAAAACAAGATTCACCTGAGCCATACTGTTGGTATATTTTTGTATTAAATATTTTTTCTATAATTTTTCTATCTGTTTCTATTAAGGTTTCTCCTGTAGTAAAAATGGCTTTTAAATTAATTTTAAGAACCAATGGGTTTTGATTAATATACTTGGCTAAGCGCAAAATTGAATTCGGATGCCCTTGAAAAAACTTGGGCTTAAACTTTTCAATTCTCCTCAAAATAGGTAATAAATTTTCGTCCTGTAAGTGATGAGAAGAAACTAATAACTGATTTTCGAAATAATTTACAACCCAATATGGAGCTCTATTGGTAAACCTTCTTCCACCAATAGTAACTCTTTTATCTTTAGGTTTTATGCCATACATTCCATAAAATCGATAAATAAATGCCGAATTTATTTCATATAGTAAAGATTTTGGAATTTTGAATTTTAGTTTCTCTCCAGTCGATCCACTTGTACTATGTGTTTGGTAGTAAAATTTGGAAATTGAAGGATTAGAAAGTTGATCAAAATTCTCTCTGATTTTATCTTTTGTTAAATACGGAATTAATTCTATCTCCTTTAGTGAAATCATATTTTTTGGCTGAAATAAAACCTTATCAAACAATTCCTTGTAGTACGGAATTTTCTCATAACAAAAGACTAGATTTTCCTTAACAAGTTTAAATTGTTCTTTCTTTACTTCTTCTTTGGTTTTATTAAGATTGGAATTCAATAGATTTAAATACCTATAAAAATTTTTAGAAAACCTTCTTCTTGACAACAAAAATCCATAAAGGTTAACTACCAATAACCTTATCACATAAGGACTATTAGATATTATTTTTTCTAAATTCATTAACTAATTTTTCTTTTTGAAACTTTTTTAAAATAAAACGATAGTAATGAGAGCTTGCTTAATACAAACTTAATTGTCACAAATATTCCTTTATTTCTTATCAAGAAAAAAATTCTATCCAATTGAAAAAAAAGTAAACTCCTAAGATACAATTGTCTGTAAATATAATCGTAATTACTTTTTTTGTAAATCTTTGTTCTTTTCTGCCAACCCTTTAGAATTATTTTTGCGTCTTTATCTGAACTTAACGAAGTCCTCAAGTCTTTTTCAATCTGAGTCGGGATGAGTTCCCATTCAAACACTTTGTCAAACTTTAAATATAAAATTCCAGAGCTCCTCCTTAGGTAACTTTGTCCATCAAAAACAAAATCGCCTAAGCTGTAAAAAATTATACCTTTTTTATACTTTTCTTCTCCTCCAAGAACATGAGAATGGTTACTAACAACAACATCAGCTCCCGCATCAATATATTCTCTACACTGTCTCCTAAAACTAGGTTCTGGATAAGGAATCATTTCATTACCACCATGAATTAATACAACCACTAATGATTCTTTATTTTTCTCTTTGATTTCTTTTATGGCTGCTGAAATTTTAGGATTATTAGCAGCTAGAATAAAAGGAGATTCTTTTGTTTCATTTTTGATACAATAATTTACTGCGCATGAAATAAAACTTACTTCCTTTCCTTTTATCCTTTGTGTTGAATATATCTGTTCTTTATTTCCTATACCTGAGAAGGATTTACCATACTTTGTAAGAACTTCCATTGTTTCTTTTGCCCCTTTTTTTCCGCAATCGAATATGTGATTATTTGCAAAAGAAAAATGATGAAATTTTCGCAAGGTATGAATAGCGTCAGGGTGGGCTTTAAAAGAAGTTTCTCCAAGCTTTTCACCTTTCTTTGTTAATGGACATTCTAGGTTTCCAACGACCAAGTCTGCCTGACTTAGCTTTTCTAAAATTCCGGGAGAAAAAATTGCCTCCTCCATATAACCAAAAGACTCTAGTTTTTCACCAATTCTTCTCGCTAGCATAATATCTCCCGTAAAAACTAATCGCAACATAATTTATAAAAAAGGTGGTAATTCAGATTCTTCATAATCAGCGTTATTCAAAATCTTACGATAGAAATCTATGTATTTTTTTTCTTGATTCTCAGAATTCCAATCTATATGGATTCGATCGATTCCATTCTCACCTATTGTTCTCACTCTAGAAGTGTCTTCTAGAAGGTTTTTTATTTTTTCGCACAGAATTTGTATATTTCCTGGGGGATAGAATAGCCCTGTTACATTTTCTTTCACAAAGTGTCTTTGGGGAGGCAAATCAGAAGCAATTACCGGTAGACCCAAAGCCATATATTCCCATAATTTCATGGCAATATTATTTTGAAACTTAGGTAAATCCAATAAAGGTATAACTCCCACAGAACATTCTTCCATTTCTTTCTTCACTTGATAAAATGGAATTTTCCCTGTATTATGAATTTGATTTCCCAGTTTATGTTCAGGAATGTATTTACTCAACTCTCTTGACAAATCGGGGTCCCTGTAAGGATCTCCAATCAACTTTAAGGAAACAACAATTCCTTCATCTCTCAGCTTTTTAATTGCCTTCACTACATCATATACTCCAGTTCTTATGCTCATAGAACCTAAGATAATCAAATCCCATTTCTTTTCTACATTTCTATTTGGCTTTCCAAATTGTCTCAAAGGTGGCATGTTATAAAAAATCATCTTCCTTGTACTTTTTACCCTTTTGTGGTATTGATACAGATATGGATCAGACACTATAAATCCTTTAAACAATTTGGAAGCTAGAAACTCTAAGAATAGAATAAACTTTGCAATGATTCTTCTGACAAACTTTGGTAAATTTGTTTTGGAATGAAGCAGGGAATAATAATGATCTTCTATACAATCGTAAAAAACTTTTTTCCTGAAAAAGATAGCCAACACAATTCCTAAAGGCAATGTTTCTAAACTACATATTTGGATGACTTTACAATTTGTTTTCAAGACTTTTTTTAAAATACTCAGACCTCCAGTTATTCTGAGTCTTTTAGGTGTAACCAAAATAATATCTTTATCTTCCGCAAGCAACACATCTTGCTCTTTTAGCATATGATGTACTTTATATCCTGCTTTTTTTAGCGCATAAACTTGCTTGTAGTGATACCTACTTTCCCACCAATCTCCTGTTGTATGTACTAGTAATATAGATTCCATTTATTATAAATATCTAAAATTAATCATTTTGATGTTCAAGTTCTTTAACGCTTGTATAACTTCTTCATTGGTTAGTACTTTAAGATCATTTACTCTTACCTTAGCAAACGAATCACTATCTGAAGGGTATGAGTTATCAAACCCTGGATGGAAAGAGATTTCTGTGACCCCCTTCTTAAGTACTGAAAGTGTATTTATAAATTGATCGATAAATCCTTCATATTTCGGCAAAACTAGAGAGGGCAGTATTTTCATGTCAGGAGTAAGAAACCCCTGATTTCTTAAAGAGACTTTATTCTTTTTATGCAAATATGCTTTTGGAAAATTTGGCAAGTTCATTCTTAACTTTTTATATGGACTTAACTTAATGTTGTCTCTAAAATGAAAGCTGGTATTGGTCATTCTCGCCTTTGTAACTCCGTATTTTTTTGCCACTTCTGCTGAAGCTGAAAATGCAACAGGTAAGCCTGTTATATGGTGATGACTATCAAAATGAGAAGGAGTACAACCCAAATCTAAAAGCTTGGTTAATTGGGCTTCCAACTCAATCATTACTTGCTTTTTCATCTCCTTATTGGGAAACAAAAAGTTTTTTCTTTGCCTAATATTTTCAATAAAATCCCCAGTTTCCGGATTTAACAATAAAGGAATTTTATTGGGACTACTAACTGGTTTTCCTTCCGTTAATGTAAAGTGAATACCTACACCCAATTCTTTATATTCTCTCCCTTTTTTAACGGCATAGTCACATCCAGACATATTTGCCATCAATGTAGTACTCGTAAGAAAGCCTGATTCATGCGATTCAATGATAGCGTCTGTTATGGACTCATTGAGCCCGAAATCATCTGCATTGGCAATAAGGTATATATCAATCATAATGTCTAGGTATTCACTATTCGTTTTATTTCTTCCATTTGACTCTCCCATACAAATCTATCCTTAATGGTTAATGCATTTTCTTTATACATTGCATAGTTTTTATCTAAAAGCTCAATCCCTTTGGTTATATCTTCAACATCCCTTCCATCCAAAGATAAAACGACTCCCACATTTGAAGTATTAATTATTCGTTTCATAGGAGGGTTATTTCCTACTACTACAGGTACACCTCGCATTAAGGCTTGATAAAAACGGTTGGGTTCACAATAAATATTATTGGGGTTTACATGAGAATACATAACCAAACTTGCAACTGCATAATCTATGTAAGAAATGATATCCATCTGGTTTATATAGCCCGTTAAAATAACCATATTTCCATATTTTTCTTGAATCTCATCTTTGTAACCTTCTTCTACTGGTCCAATCAAAACTGCTTTGAATTTGGCCGTCTTTTTAATCGCTTCTAAAGCTTCCAAAGGATATCGGTCTTTATGTCCTCCTCCTTGCATCAATATATATGGAACACTATCAAGCTGTTTCAAAATTTCTTTTGAAAGGCCTTTTTTAGGATGTTGGTTAAAGATTTTATCTGGAAAATTATTAAGCACGTGGTATATAGATCGATCTCCCACTAATCCTTCGGATTCCATAAAATCGAGTCGGTCTACATTGGCAACAATGAGTTTGAAGCACTTATTTTCTATTTTTTTATAGATTCTCTTTCTTTTTTCATTAGCACTTAAAAAAGAAGGCAATTCATGCAAATCAAAAATATACTTCCCTCGCACTGGCTTTATCAGAATATTTAGAGCCATATATTCTTCATGTATCCAAACAAAATCATATTTTTTAAATCCTTTTTTGATGAAAGTTCTAATCCAAAACTCGAACATCTTGATTAAAAGAAACTTACTAGAAGGAAGCATGGCACGGGTGAATAATCTGAATACTTTAAAAGGCACACCATAAGATGTAATACCTTTAGAAGCTTCGTTATTTGTATAATTTGCTAAAATTTCTATCGAGTAACCCAATTTAATTAAAGAAAGGCATTCTTTTCGAACCCGATCATCGTATTCTAATCCACTTGTTCGAACAAGCATTAGGATATTTTTATTTTCTCTCATTATTTTTTAATTAATGGAATTTTATTACGAAATACCTTTTTTGCCCAAGAAGCCATGACAACTATTAAAACAAAAAGAATAATATATCTTACAAAAATATAATCCAATAAAATTGTAGAGAGTATTCCACCTGTAAAAACTAATAGCGATCCCGGACCATAATTAAGGAAATGTATATTGTATCCTTTGATGACGAATCTAGCTATATTTTCATGCATTAAGAATAATATAATATAAGATATTAGTGTAGCGTATGCGGCGCCTTCCATTCCATATGTAGGAATAAGATAATAGTTTAAACCTATATTAAGTAGAGCCGTAATAATTGTTGCTACAGCAACCCATTTCATATTCTTTGAATATTGTTCATATCCTAAAGGAAAACGATAGAGAAATTGAAAAAAGACCCCTAAAGTTATAATAATAAATGCTTTTTCTCCACTCTGATAACTTTCTGGAGTCATTAGAGATAAGAATTCCGGTGCAGTGAAAGTGATTACCACAAAAACAAACGAAAGTACTAGAATATATTTTTTTGATATCTCATTGATTTTTTCATTGTCTTGTCTCTTAGTATTATCTAAGTACCATGGAGACCAAACATTATTTGTTGCTTCAGAGATAAAAAGCCCAAGAGATCCCATTGTATATGCCACGCTATATATTGCAACAGTATCGTAGCCTAAAAACTCATTTAAAATTAATTTATCTGACTGAGACACTACCAAATTAGAAACTAGATGTACAATCAAAGGAAGACTCAGCGGAAGGGCATATCGCCAGTGTGCAATAGATATTTTCGACTTTTTAGCAAAGAAAAGTCTTAGGTAAACAAATAAAATGACTGGAATAGCAACAGAAAAACCACCTATAACTCTCCCTATGTATTTATCCTCTTTCATATATAAAATAAGGATCAAACTCAATGCAATCATAGCCACTGTACTGGCTACAGAGAAAATCAAATGATTGACTGCTTTTTTAAGTTGAATCGTATAGGTTAGGTAGAAAACAGAACACGATGTACCAAACGCTTGTACTAATAAAAAAGGAAGGAGCTTAGAATCGAGCTCTAAAATCTTCACGAGCCAATCTCCAAATAAAAAAGATACTCCACTAATTATAAAAAATGCGATAAAAGATAATGCTAACACACTTTTTAAATAAGACAAAAAAACCCGCTCCTCTAAATGTACTCTTGCGGTAGCAATAGAACCGCTCATTTGCAACCCAATGAAAATAGCAAAAATAGAAACCCATGTCTGGTAAATAGAAATAATTCCATAATCTTCCTGGGATAGAATTCTAGTAAAAATTGGAGTCGTAATGAATGATACCGATTTTAAAATTAGTGAACCTAAAAAATAAATAGAAAAATTAAACGCTAAGGTATTCTTTAAAGAAACTCTCATTTTTTACAATACTGAATTGATTAATGATGGAGACTAAGTTTTATAAAACTTTTATCAACCCAATCTAATTTTTGACAAAAATCAACTACAACTTTATTACCTACCATATCGAACAAAGGCATATCAGTATTATGATCACTATATACAAAAGAATTATCCCAATCTATTTGATCATTTCTTAGGACTTCTTTTATTTTTTCTACCTTATTTTGGCCAAGACATTCTTCACCATCTATCTTACCTGAAAATTTATTTTTATCAAATTTTAATTGTGTGCATATAATATGATCTATAGGAAAGGTATCATTCAAAAAATTTAAATAGATATTATAAGCTCCAGAAATAATAATAATCTCATAAGAATTTTTAGAGTGTTCTATTAATTTATCAGAAACTACTTTGTTAATCCTCTTTAAAATTACTTCTTCATAAAACTTGTTTGAAAACTTGGTTAACTTTATTTTCGAGGTACCTTTATAAAATCGTAAAGTACTTTCCTTTAATTCTCTATCAGTTTTATATCGGAACAAAAAAATCCTTTTTCGAAGCTTTTTTCCATAAACTTCCAACGGATTGAGCATTTGTTGCTGCAAGTAATCGTTGAACATTACATGAGATTGTCCTCGAAAAAGAGTGTCATCAAAATCAAAAATTGCTAACTTCTTTTTCATCTAGTCAGATTCCATTAACTCTCTAATAGAGCTTATAATCACCTTATTATCTAAATATTTTCTTGCGGCTACTCGTATAAACTCTCCTTTTAAACCTTTTTTATCATTACCAATTCTTGTATATATTCCATGTTTTATTAGCAATTTGGAAACAAAATTTTCGGCCGTTGAACCATCTAATAATTCAATCAGTACAAAATTTGCTTTCGATTTATATACTTTAATATTTTTAACCTTCTCAAGTTCTTCGATGAACTTTAAGGTTTCAGAAATATAGTTTTTTCTAACAATCTCATATCGAATGAAAAAATCTTCTCTAGAATAGAGTTTAAGGAAATACTCTGAAAGTCCAGAAGAGTTCCATAAATATCCATTTTTTAGTAATTGTCTGACTTTACTTTCGCTCATAATTGCATAACCAGCTCTAATACCTGCTATTCCAAAGTCTTTTGACATACTTTTGATAATAATTAAGTTTTCAAACTTATTGAATAATGTGGAAGCAGAAATCATTTTAAAATCTGAATCTTCGTATGCAAAATGAATAAAACTTTCGTCAATAATGATATTTTCTATTTCGGAAAGATTTTCAATAATGTACTTTAGGTCGTTGTATGACACATATCCACCATCGGGATTATTCGGATTTATAATAACAACACTGTCTGGCTTTGTTTCTTTAATGAATTTGATATAATTATCAATATTTAACTTGTAATCGTCTTCTTTGTCTAATTGATAAAAAATAACTTCTGTAGACTCAGTTGCAAACTCATAATACGAAGAAAACGTTGGGATATTGATTACTATTTTTCTTTTTACAAATCGATGTAAAACAGCTTGAATAATTTCAATAGCTCCATTTCCTACGAATATATTTTTGTCAGATATATTTATTGATTTAGAAATAAATTCAGCAATAATGTTGTTTTGAGAAGGATAAAACTCCAAAACATCTCTTAATTTGTTAGTCTCAATCAAATCTTTACTTAAAAACTCTAAAAATAAATCTGTAGCATACGGATTGGATAAAAAGCAGGCATCAATTTTTATTTTGAGTTCAGGAACTTCCTCTGCTACAGTAAAAATACTAGGGCTATGCGTACCAGATCTCGATTTAATTTCTAGTATTTTATCTGATATTTTTTGTTCTTCTTTGGTTAAATTTATCATATTATTTTATTGTTTTGTATTGTAACTTTTAGCTTACCTGTTTTTATGTCTCTTTGTATTTCTTCTAATTTGTTTATTGTAACTTCAACGTCTCCAAGTCTTTTGATAACCTCATATTCTATTTTATCTAAATAGTTCTTGGAAACATCATTCACAACTAGATTTAATTCAATAGAAAGATCTTCATTTTGAATTATTTGAAATTGTTTAAGTTCTTTAAACCCCTTCATTGCTGTTGAGAAGTTGGCCGTTGGGATATGAGTGCCATCACTTTTAATTAAAATGTCATCACTTCTACCATCTACACCTTGGAATGGTTTCGACAATGTTCTACCACATTCACATACCTCAGGCTCTCCATTTTTTATAATAGCTTTATCTAGTGTATTATATCTTATAAAGGGCATTACATAATTGTTTAAGGAAGTTCCGATGATATTTTTACATTCATCAATTTCTACAATTCCATAGTCATCATTATTATGGTAATTCCCTGCCCAGCATTGTTGTACAGAAACCACATTTTCATTCTGACCATAATAATCTAAAACTTTCATTCCCCAGTATTCTTCTATTACTTCTCGATATTTTGGGAGCAGTGCTTCAGAAGACGTGTAGATCGCTTTTATTTGGGGAATTTTGATATTATTATCTTTGAGTAAAAGCGTAAAAATATAAATAGAACTTGCATAACCTCTAATTAATTTTGCTCTTGAGCTCTCTATAAATGGAATATAAATTTGTAACGATTCCTTATTGATATGAAATGGAGACATATACCAATGATTTCTTTTTTTATCAATTTTAGTTATTGACTCACCTTCTTTTGGGACATAACTTCGTAAAACAAGAATAGGATCTCCAAATTCATAACAGAAATCTTCGCCCATATTCCATGCCCTGTGCACGTTTATATTTTCTAGAGCGGCTCCTTCAAAAGGTAGATAAAACTTAAATGGAACTCCAGTAGATCCTGAGGTATTTGACAATATCCCTTTATATTTTGTAGACACGAAATCTTCTAAATTCTCTCGCATTATATTTTTATCTATTACAGGAAATAAGTTTAAATCTTTTAATGTAAACTCTTCGATGTTAATTTCATTTCTGAACTGCATATAGAAAGGAACAGTATCGATTGCAATCTTAACAATTCTCTTTAGTTTTTCTAACTGAATTTTTTCTATTTCCTGCGACGGCAGGTATTGGAATTTGTTTGCGTAGTCAATGTTTTTTTTTGTGTAGAATTTTTGATATGCAATCTTTCTAACAACCCTATTTAACAATCTTTTCATTTACTATAACTTTCTATAAAACTCTTTTTTTAATCTTAATTGAATTGGTAAATATAGGATTCTCAAAATCTGTATAGTTAACTACTAATCGTACAGCTCTAACCTTTTTTCCATATTCACCAGAAAAAAAGTAATGTTCTTGTACGATTTCACCTGAAAAAGCCTCAAAAATAACTTTATATTTAGAAAAAATTAAGGTTATTTTGTTTTTAGTTTTTCTAACAACTTGAAAAGATGGTGCAAAATGGTAAAACACATTTATTTTTTCTAATTTGTCATTACCTTCAGAAATAAAAAATTCGTCTTTCAATTCGTTTTCACCAATATACTTTAAGTCTCTTAGAATTTTATTACCACTATTATCATAAAAATATCCAATAAAACTATTGTGATTTGTCTTTAAAACTTTTGCCTTATTTTTTCTTCTTTCATAACTCCAATCATTGAAGATTCTATTTTGTTCTTCATCGTTTACAACAATTGTATTGTGTGAGCTTGTCTTTTGGTTCTTCAGTCTATAATTATTCATCTCAATATATGAATAAGTTCCTCTATCCACCAAAATAGGATGCTTGTCATAAAATAATGAAAAATGCAATTGATCATTATGGCAATGAGACCCCATGACTCTTCTATAAGATTTGTTTTGGGTCTCTAATCGTATGGCAATATTCCAACTACCCCCTTGAAGTTTGTAAAGACCAAACTCTTTTGCAGACAGCAAAGAATTTTCTTCTTTGACGTTTAGCATTACACTCAAGTTTTGAATTAGTTGAATATCTGAACTGCTATAATCCCAATAAGTAGGTAGTGGCAGCAACCTTCCAGAGTCATTATCTCCCAATCCAAGTATCTTGTTGTTTTGGCTTGCATACTCACAAAACTGAACCATTTTTGTAGCTATTTTCTGAATACTTCCTTTAAAAGCGGATGGAAACTCTACCAAGAACAAGAGCAAAGTTTCTGTGACATATTTGTGATAGTGAGTAGAACCTTCGTAAAGAGCTCCATCAGATCCAATCATTTGCTTTAACAATTGGATTAATTCTTTGTAGGCTTCCTTTTGTATCTTTTGTGTCCTTTTATTTCCTACAATAGATTCGCAAATCCATAACGTACCAATGAGATTGAAAAAATAATGATTGGCAGAAAAACGAATCCCTTTTTCATAGTGATTAAGAATATAAGAAAGACTTTTTTGTATGTGATTAGCACCACAATTGACTTGATCTTCACATAATCCATCCACCAATTTAAATGAAGTGATTGTATTTATTACAGAAATTGCAACTTCCATGGCATTGGTTTCTAATAGTATACGATTTAGCTCTTCTGAATTGTACAAAGTTTCAATATAATGTTTTGGGAGTTTCTGAGCATGAAAAGCCAGGATGGATAAGTGATGATTCCTATTCAGTTCCCATCTACATTTGACATCGAGCTTTATATTTTCGTCATTCTCTTCGTAAAAGAGAATTTTTCTATCTGCGGCTAAAATATTTTCTACTTCATTAAAATTTCCTTTGTACAAATCTGAAAATATCGTAGTTCTACTTTTAATTACAAAAGCAGAAACATCAATGTCTAAAATTTCCTTAGCAAGACGCTTGTTTCTATTTTTGAAAAATATCCATCTAATTGCATACAAAGGACCTAGCATTCCATATTTTGAAAAAAATCTTATTAATCTGCGCATAGATCAAAATATTTTTGAAATATCTTCACCTGCATACTTTCCTTTGTAATCATCTTTACGTTTTAAAAACTTTCTTTTAAACTCTAACGGCTTACCAAATATCTCTTCCAAATCTTCAAAATCTTTCACTTCATAATTTACTTCTGGAAAGCAGCTTGCTTTTATGAACGCTTTGTCTTCATCAAAAAAGCTTATAATAATTCCCGGACAGTTTAGTTGAATAGTTTCAAAAAGAATTGATGATGTCATGCTTATCGTAAAATCGCAACTACTAATAACATCCTCCGGACTGACTGTTTTGTCAACTATTGTTATGGATTCTATATCTTTAACTTTCATTAAGAATTCTTGCAGTTTGTTCTGTCGGTAATGAGGTTTGAGTATAAACTCTAAATTCATCTCCCAATGGTTGAGCTTTTCAATGAGTTCATCTAGAAACAGTAAGTACCTATCTGTATATGTATCGGGTTGCGTAAAAATCCCAACTCGTATCACACCTTCTGTTTTCAACTCCGCATCTTTTTTTATTCTAGGAAAATCTGGCAAATAATAGTGATAGCTCTTTTCAAATTCTTGGTATAATTTATATGTTTGAATGGAATATAAATAGTATTTATCGGCCAGCTTCATTTGTGGTAAAAGCATTTTCGACATGGCAACTGCTTGAAAGTTGTAGTGCGATACGTTTAATGAATTAGACAACGCATGCACAAGCAATATATCTTCGCCAAAAGTCATATTGGTTAAAAAAATAGTATCCTTATTTACATGGTCTCTCAAAATTCTTTTGACAGAGCTTAGCCTAGATTTTTGTTGGATAAAATCGTAACGAAGTGAGCGGAAAAAAATTTCTGTGTGAATAGAAATCTTTTTACCGTTTATAATGTAAATTAATTTTTTCGTCTTTATACTCCGTTTTACTTTATTGAATTCTTGATAGGCTCCACTAATATCTTTCCAGTGAACTCGAAAACTGATATCTTTTTTCACTGGTAGATTGGCTATAGATGGAGCTACTATGATCAGTTTCTCTTTCTGCTCTTCTGTAAAAATGTTTTTAATATGGTTGTACTGAAGATTCAAATTTAAAAAAGCAAATATATTTTTAGAGCCTTTCAAACTTATATCATTTATATACTCTTTTGCTCTGACAGATTTAACATACTGAATGAGAATCTTTAGGTTTAAGAAAAATTCTCGAACCTTATGAAGTACTAAAAATCGTAATCTTGATCTTTTTTTCTTCCACTGTACTTGAAGCTCTCCATTAAAATAATCGTCTAAACAGGGATTGATTAACCAAGATCTTTGAAACATGATATGTCTCCCTTCTCCTTCTCCTCCAACTAGTGTCATAAATTTCACATCACTTCCCCCGCTCAATACAATCGTATCTATATCATGCCGTTTGACAATGGATTCTATTTGGCAAATAATAGCATGAATGGGGCGAAAAACCCTCATGTAGTATATGTTACGGTAGGACAAGGTTTCTTTTGGTAATTGGTCAAAAAACTGATTGATTGCCTCTGCGGTCATTGGAGAGGCATCTAATAAGCTGTAGTTCAATTCAAAGACATTGACATTGTTTTTAACTCCAAACTTACTCGTTAAAACAAATTCATTCTCAGATGCAATCTCTTCAAAATCCCCATCAAGATCAATTCTTAAATACTTCATACTCCTTGAGGCTTCATTTTTTCACCATAATCCATTACGGTAATGATTGAATAAAAAAAGACAATCATTTCCGGTGATAAATTGTGCATGTTTACATAAAAAAGTCTAAAAAAATAAATCAGAAGGTAACAAACTGCAAACCTCTCTTTTAAAGGTAAACTCTTGAAACGTAATGCCAAAGAAAAGGCCCGTAGACAGGAAATTAAAATGAGTATAAGCAATACAAAACCTCCTTTCAAAATAAAATTGAACCATCCAATGTGTAATGCAAATGCTTCTTTATTCAATCCGTAATGAGGCGTTGCAAAGCCTGTTCCAAACATCAAACTTTCGAAACTCGCCGACTCGATATAATTATTGGCCTCAACCCATCGATCTAACCCTAATAGATCTTCAGATGAAGATTCTATTCTTTGTGAAGTTGCTTCAAATAATTGTGTGACTGTATCTGCTTTAAAGTATAAAACTGCCATACAGATTATTACCATCAATAAAATGATTCGAAGATTTTCTTTAATCTTTTTCTCTTTAGTTGAATTGATAAAAATGATCATTAGTAAGAGTAGCAAAGAATCGACAATGATAAACCTCTTTAAGAAAATCAAGTTTAAAATCACAGCTCCTCCCCAATACAAAAGTGGCAATAACAATTTCTTATTGAGAATCATAGACACAATCATAAATGGAATCACTGCCCAAAAAAGTGCATTATAAAAGAAAATCTCTGTCCATTGATATCCTCTTTTGTCTAGTGCTACAGAAACATCTATCCCTTTAAATATTAATTGATATGCTAGAAGAACAAGGGCCAAAACAGCAATTGGCACAAGTAATTTTCTTAAATTTTCAATGTCATATTTTGAGAAAAAGTAGGCTGTAAAAATTTGAAAATAAATCAGAAAGTTTGAAATAAGGGTTCCTCCGTCTACATTGAGATTTAAGAGGGTAATAAGGCTTAAATAGATGAATATCGTAAAATAAGCCAGTCTAAACATGGAAAGTCTTGATTTTTTAAATTCAATAAATACAAAAGGGAGAATAGCGCCAGTTAAATAAATTCCATAAATAATGGCTCTAGGTAGTGTTCCTTTGTCTATATAAAAAAAGAGAACATACTGCAAAGTCAATATAATAAATGCTAACGATGTAATTCGATACCTTAAAACAGATTTTTTCAAAAACATTCCACTAACTAGATGTTAAAAACATCTTTTTAAAATTATTCATAATTCTTCAACTCACTACTACACTAAATCAAATTTTAGAGTAATACTCTTTCTATAGATTATTTTACTCTTGTGCCTAATAACTAATATGATTTATATTTAAATCTACAGAACACTATTTTTTACCAGTTACTCTTGTTAAAATCTTTTCTACTATATTCATTTCTCTCTCCTTTAATACCGGGATTAGATTTACGACCTCTTCAGATAAACTATTAAACTCTATTTTTTGAAAATTACCGTATTCGAAATAATTAAAATAAAAACGATTTTAAAAAATTCTCTATATATGTTCTTAGGAAGAGGTTCGTTATCTTTAATTTTTTAAAATAATAAAAATGGAATAAATGTAATTAATAATAAAAAAAGAGTATGTAAGAAACTAATCTCTTTTGTAAATGAAAAAACAAAGTAATAAAAAGACATTATAATAAGTAGCAAGTGTTTTTGCTTCTCAGTTATTCCCTTTATTTTTTTTTATTAATTTGAATAACAATTTATTAATTCTTTATAAAATTAATATCAAACCTATCTCCTTTACAAAGATCTTTATTAACCCTTTTGCCTAAAATTTCCTTATAAAACTTCGGATGCAAACCAAAACCCGGCCTAATAGAACGCACATTATCTTTTGTCAATAACTCCCCTTCTTTCACATCTTCAACCACATATAGGGACCTTGAAAAATCTTTCCCTTTAACCTGCTTTTCTGTCAAAGTATAATCTACTTTTCCAATTGCTTTCTCTGCGTTTCTCACAGATTTCACCATTTCTGTAAACTCGACTTCATCCATAGAAAAAGAAGCATCGGCTCCACCAATTGACCTATCTAAAATAAAATGTTTTTCAATTATTTTAGCTCCAAAACAGGTAGCTACTACAGGCACTGTACTACCAATAGTATGATCTGATAATCCTGCTATAACTCCATATCTTTCTGCCAAATCTTTTACCATACACATATTCGCTTCATCAATAGGCGCTGGGTAGCTAGAAGTACATTTTAACAAGGCTATATCCTTATTTCCCACTCTTCTGCAAGCATCCAATGCTAACTCAATATCTTTCTCTGTAGCAATACCTGTTGAAATAATGATAGGTTTCCCTTTTGAAGCAACCAATTCAATTAAAGGGATATCAGTAATTTCAAAGGATGCTATTTTATATGCTGGAACTTCTAATTTTTCTAAAAACTCAACTGAACTAGAATCAAATGGTGAAGAAAAACAAATTAACCCTTCTTCTTTAGCAACCTCCATAATTTCTTTATGCCATTCCCAAGGTGTATAAGCTTGTTTATATAAACTATGTAATTTTTCACCTTCCCAAATAGTACCTTTTATGATAAAATCATCTTTATCACAATCTATTGTAATAGTATCAGCTGTATAAGTTTGTAATTTAAGGCAATCTGCGCCAGCTCTTTTTGCAGCCTTTATGGTTTCTATAGCTGTTTCGATACTTCCATTGTGATTCGCGGATAGCTCTGCTATTATAAAGACAGGTGAATCCTTATCAATCATATAATTTCCTATTTCCATCTCTTTTATTTTAATATTTTATTTAATATACTCTTCAAACCCTTTATAAAATTTTCTGCCATTAGAATACTCACGATAATCAGATAAATCATATCCCAATCTATCCTCTATAGACCATATTAAATCTTCAAAACCAAAAAGATGTCTATAAAGCACTGTACTTGAATACCTTGGATTGATTTCAAAAATCTTAGGTGTATGTTCCTCTGTTATTCTTAATTGGATATTTATACTTCCAACCAAATCTAACTTAACTGCTAATTTTTCTAAAAGACTTGTTATATTATTGTTTTCAATCACTTCACCATAACCGCTATAACCTCCTGTAAGTTCTCTTTTAAAAATTTGAGATCGTATTTCACCTTTACTGCTTCTAAATAAGCCGCAAGTATATTCTCCATTTTCTTCGGTAATAAATTCTTGAACTACATAATCTCCTATGGCCTTCCTTGTGTAAAACAGAAACTCCTCAAAACTATCTATTTTATAAATATCTTTACTACCTGACCCCGTTTTAGATTTAAGAATCATAGGAAATGAATCCATTACCTTTATGTCTTTTGCTAAAAATGTTTTAGGAAAAGGCATGTTTTCTTTCTTTAAGAATTCAGCGGTTTTAAATTTATCAAAACCTATTTCTAATGCCAAGGATGAAGCTGTTATCATTTTTGCCTTACCAACGGTGTCTAAAATGTTTTTGCTAGAAAAAAACCTTAATTCCGGCTCCGCAATAGGTATAATAATATCAATGGCATTCTCTTCTATAAATAATTCTAACCTTTTTAAATAATCCGGATGCGTAAAAGGCAAACCGACTGTAAAGTTTGGATAAATAAATTGTGATGCATTTTTTTCTGAGATATCTATACCGAATAGATTTTCAGTATAAACAGATTTTAATAATATTTTCCCAATACTTTGACCTATATCTCCTCCACAACCGGTAACTAATATGTTTAACGCTCTTTTCATATATTAAATTAACTTCTTTTTAAAATTTCAGTTAGATACTTTATTTGTGAGTCCTTTTCTTCAACTTCGTTTATTAACTTTTCTGTATTATAATCTGTTGACATCATTTGAAAACATTTATTTTTAGTGTTAATAATAGTCCAAGATGCTTTTCCTCCAGTTTGTCTAGACTGACCAACTGACCCTGGGTTTATTAATATACTATTTGTGTTTCTAATTGCAAAAGCATAATGAGAATGACCTACTAACACAAAATCATGTTCAGTAGAATCACATTTTACTATAATATCATTTTTACAATCCGGATAAATATAATAGTCATTTGACCACGGACTACCATGACTCATTAATAAATGAGTATTATCAAATTTTACAGATTTTGTTTCTGGTAAATTCTTTAAATATTCTAATTGGTTCTTTGATAACTTATTTATGGCTTCTTGATGACCGCTACCGTATCTTAGTCTAATAGATTCTCCAATTGAGGGGGTGTTAATTAAATCTTCTAATATGTTTTCATGGTTACCTTTAATGATATCAAAAGACCATTCTGAAAGTGCCTCTAAAATCTTATCTGGATGATAATAATAACCTACGATATCACCTAGGATCAATAGATGTTCTACATTTTCTGTCTTTGCCTTTTTTAAGACCTCAACAAGCGCATCATAATTACCGTGTATATCTGAAATAATAGCTATTTTCATAAAATAGTATTTAATATTTCTAAAGCTACTTGCTTTGGTGCTTTTAACTTACCTTCTTCTTGCAAACTTTTGAAACTGGAAACATCAGGAAAATCACTATTTCTAATATTTTTTTGCATATTCGTATCAATAACACCAGGATCTATATTAAAAAAGCTGTGATGTTCATATTCGCTTTCTGCGACTTCATAAAACATTTTTATAAATGCTTTTGATGAACAATAGAGTGACCAATTACTAATAGCTCTATTGGCTGCACCTGAGCTTATGTTTATAAAAGTTAATTTGTTTTCGTTAAAATTACGAAGCAAATATTTAGTAATTTGCAATGGTGATTTTATATTTACAGATATTATTCTATCTATAGCCTGATCCTCTAAATTTTTAATCTTATCAATGGGATCAATAATACTGGCATTGTTTATAAAAAATACAGCTTCATAAGTAATTAAGGTTTTTAAAACAGCTAACTTTTTATCATTAGTACTTTCAGAGAGGTCAGCTTTTAAAAAATAAAAGTTATCAGAAGTGAATGTTTTCTGTACTTCACTCAAACTTCTGGATATAGATATAACAAAGTTGTTTTTATCCTTGATTAAAACATCAACAAACCCATGACCTAGACCTCTATTGGCTCCTGTGATAATAAATACTTTTTTCATGCGTTTAAGTTGTTTTTTTAGTATTGAACTTACTATGTATAATTACATCTTTATACTTACCGTCAAAAAAACAATGTTCCTTTAAAACAGCCTCTCTTGTATAGTTCATATTTTCAAGAGCTTTATATATTTTAGGTCTAAGATCAAACGCGTATGTAAATATTTTATAAAAGTTTAATTCTCTAAAAGCTACTTTTTCAATAAGGCTTAAGTAAGTTTCCCAATGAAATTGAAAAGAATACTTTTCCAAATTGGAGTTCATAACAAATGAAATTTCAGCATTTTTATCAATCCAATTAACATGTACTAAGCCACCATATCCAATGCAAACATCATTTTCTAAGTAAGAAAAAAGAATTTGATTTGGTTCTGTTTGATTAAAAAGTTTAGCAACAACAGTATTAAAATAATGATCTTGATCTTGCGTTGTTAATGGTTTCTCTTGCCTCAAATGATAGATTTGTTCATTTCTCCACTTCATTATAGTTAACCTATCTTCATAGCGTATAGGTACTAATTTGTAGTCTTCAATAACAAATTCATTTTGAGATAAACAATTGTAAACATTAGGAAATATCATAAATTAATTAATAGTTTTTTAATTCTATATAACTCTCTTTCTTTTATTAATGGTAGAATATTTTCAACTTCCTCATCTATATTTTTGAACTCTTTTTTTTGAAAATTAGTAGTATTAATATCTAATAACCAGAGATTACCTTCTATAAGATTAATTATATTTTTAACCGATTTTGTTTTATCCTTTAGCATTATATAAATTAAGTTAATAAAAGCATAATCGGAGGCATAATCTATTGTTAATCTTAAATTATTGATAACAACTATGTTATTGAATAAAAAATCTTCTGTCTTTTTTGCATACCTCTTTATGTATGGAGTAACATGTTCCTTATCAAATAAATTTTCAGTGTTTTTATACGCCTTAATAATTTCGGAGGCTTTCATCATTTCAAAATTACACCCCAAGGGTAAATTATTTGAATATGAATAGTCTAGGTCATTTGAAATAAAATTACTAATAAACTCTTTTAATAACTTATTATCTACTATTGGGTTATCTCCTGTTAATCTTATAACATATTCGAAATTATGTTTAATAATAATTTCATAGAACCTAGAAAGCACATCATTCTCACTTCCTCGATAACATTCTACTTTAAGAGAATCAATATAACTTTCTAAATCATCATTAACTTTGGAAATTGATGTTGCTACTATTACATTAGAAATTTCAGAAACATCCTTAACACGTTTAATAATCTCCGAAATAATTGTCCTTTCACTCCCCACTGGAAAGGGTAGCATAACTTTATTCGGCAACCGAGTAGAGCCCAATCTAGCTTGAATTACAGCTCCAATTTTAAATTGTCCAACCTCCATCAATTGCAATATTTTGACCAGTTATGTAACTTGATAATGAAGATGATAATAACAATACTATTCCTTGTAAATCTTCTGGCTTTCCAATTCTTTTTAGTTTTGTTTTATTTCCCAATCTGTTTATAAATTCTTTATCTTTTTGAACTTCAGTTGATGGGAATGGCCCTGGAGATATAGAATTCACATTGATGTTATACTTACCTAAATACATTGCATAGTATTTAGAAAGATGAATGATACCTGCTTTAGCAGTGCCATAATTTGGTGGATTTAAGAACTCTTCCCTTCCATCATAAATATCAAAATCTGGAACAACCATGCCATACATAGAAGCAATATTAATTATTTTACCATTTTCAGAAAATTTTAAATATTCAATGGAAGCTCTAATAAAATCATAAAACTGATTTAAACCTCCATCAACACCTCTTCTAAATTCTTCTGATGTCATTTTTTCAGGGTGATTAGAAACTCCATAATATGCATTATTGATTAGTACATCAATTTTACCTTCATTTTTACCGATTTTTTGAATGCTATTATCTATCGATTTTATACTTTCAACATCAGTCTCAATAAAATGTGCAGATAATTGATTGCTAAATTCCAAATCAAACTTACTTTTAGTTCTTGCTAAAATATAAACTATTGCTCCGTATTTAAGAAGAATATTAGCCATAGCGCTTCCTAAATATCCGTAGCCGCCTGTAATCACAACTATTTTTGATTGTAAATCTGAAAATGGGTTTAAATTTTCCAATTTGATGGGTTTAAAAGTTTAGTGTTTTTTATTTGTATACAGTCTATCTTTTCATAGATAGACTTATCAAAATCGTTCTCTGTTGCTTTGATATTATTCTTTAATTGCTCTAATGAGTCTACACCAATCAAAACTTTATCTATATAGCTCTTACTCACCGGATAATTTAGGGCACATGACGCCATTTTTATTTTGTGAGATTCACCAAGTCTATTTATGTTATTTATGTCATCTTTAAGGCCCAATAGATTACCAGATAAACTAGAAACAGGCTTGAAAAATAAACCTTGTAAAAATGCTGATCTAGTATGGATTTCAATTCCTTTTTCTTTTGCTTTTCGAATTGACTTCCCTCTTAACTTATCGTTGTCCAAAAGATTATATGGTAATTGGATTATTTCTATTTCTTTTGTTTCTAGTATCTTCTCTAATTCTGCGTTAGTATAAACAGAAACCCCAATTTTATGAATAAAACCTTTTGATTTTAATTCAAATAAATCTTCTTTAAAAACATCAAAGTATTTATTAAAATCAGAAAAAGAATGAAACATGTATCCATATAGCTTTTCAACTCTCAATAAAGAAATATCAGACAAGACTCTTTCTTTAATATCAAAAGAAGCATCTATGTGTGTTGATGCATGAAACTTGGTTACAATATTAAATATATTAGATGAGTTTTTATGATAATTACCTATTCTTTCTTGAGAATCCCCATATCCCTCAGCTGTGTCCAATATATTTATTCCATTTTCAAAAGCTAGATCTAGAATTTCCTTTATACTTCTTTCAGATACCTGTCCTTGTTTATTATTAATACCATAATCAAGTCCAAATTGAACCGTTCCTAAAATCAATTTATTAGAATTCAACCCCTTAATTATTATGATAATTTAAAACTTTTTCTATAACAAACTGTTGTTCTTCTTTTAACAAAGAAGGATACATAGGCAGACTAATGGATTTAGAGTAATAGTTCTCCGCATTACTTAAATCAGCTTCATTATAGCCGATTTTTTGATAATAAGGTAATTTATGTACTGGTATATAATGAATTTGAGCAAAGATATTATGAGTTCTTAAAAAATCGTATAGTCCCTTTCTATCTTCCACTTCAATTACAAATAAATGATGTGCATTTAGGTCTCCTTCCAGAATACTCTGAAATTTAATCTTGCCATCAAAAGCATTTTTATACCTCTGTGCTATTTGATTTCTTCGCTCTACGCCTTTTTCATTTTTTGCTAACTGAGTAATTCCAAGTGCAGATTGAAAATCCGTTAGCCTATAATTAAAACCAAGTTCTTGCATTTCATAATACCAGTTTCCATGGTTTTCCTCCATATTCTCTTTAGTAATACCATGAGTTCTTAGCAGCATCAACTTTTCGTACAATTCTTTAGAGTTTGTTGTAAGCATTCCTCCCTCTCCGCAAGCAATATGCTTTACAGGGTGAAAAGAAAAAACTCCAACATCAGCATATCTGCCATTTCCACAAAAGTTTTGATCTTCTTTGCTATCAATAAAATACCCTCCGGGTGCATGACAAGCATCTTCTATTATCCAAAGATTATGAGCGTCTGCCAAAGCTCTGAATTCTTCCATATTAACTGGAAGTCCAGCAAAATCAACCGGTATAATTCCTTTAAAAAAACCTTTTGGCTTTGATTCAATTAATTCTTTCACTGAATTAATATTTAATAAATACGTATTTGGGTCAATATCTGCAAACCAAACTTCTCCTCCAACATAACGTACACAGTTTGCTGAAGCGGCAAAAGTGATTGGGGTTGTGATTACTCTATCACCTTTTTTAAGACCTAAGGCAAGGACAGATAAGTGTAATCCTGAAGTTGCATTGTTAACTGCTACTGCATACTCAGCTCCTACATATTCTGCAAATTTAGATTCAAACTCTCTAACTTTAGGACCTTGAGTAAGGTAATCAGATTTTAAAGTTGATACTACTGCTTCAATATCATCATGATCGATATTTTGTCTCCCGTAAGGTATTTTATTCATTATGCTTTAAAGTTTGGGTCTACATGAATTTTCACCAATTCTCTTAAGGATACTATCGTTTCCCACTCTTCGTTATCCCCAGAGTTATAAGAAAAATTAGGATCTACTAGTTTTGCATTAAAATGTTTAATAAACTCCTCTCGATCAAAAATTGTTTTTTGCGGTAAAATTGCGAAATATTTACCAATGTCATACGTATTCATTGCATCTGATACAGTTATCATTTCTTCGTGTAGTTTCTCACCGGGTCTTATCCCAACCTCTTCTTGAATACAATCTGGTCCTATAGCTGAAGCAACATCTACTATTTTATACGATGGTATTTTAGGCACAAATAATTCACCACCCCAAGCTTTTTCAATAGCATCAAACACCATCTGACAACCATCTTGTAGAGAAATATTGAATCTTGTCATTTTTTTATCTGTTATTGGCAGTACACCATCTTTTCTTTTCTTTAAAAAGAAAGGCATAACTGAACCATTAGATCCCATAACATTACCATAACGTACTACTGAGAACTTAATATCTCTTGATCCTTTAATATTGTTAGCGGCTATAAATAGCTTATCTGAGGTTAGCTTTGTTGCACCATATAAATTAATAGGGGCACAAGCTTTATCTGTTGAAAGTGCTACAACATCTTTCACACCACATTTGATAGCAGCAGCAATAACATTTTCTGCACCATTAATATTTGTTTTTATACATTCAGAAGGATTGTATTCAGCTAAATGAACATGTTTCATTGCAGCAGCGTGAATTACAATATCTATCTCTTCGAAAGCTCTTTCCAGCCTCTCTTTATCACGAACATCTCCTATAAAATATCTCATTGCAGGATATTTAGACTCAGGAAACTCCATAGCCATGTTAAAATGTTTTTGCTCATCTCGTGACAATATAACAAGCCTTTTTACATCTGGATTTCTTTCAAGAATTAGCTTGGTAAACATTTTACCAAATGAACCTGTTCCTCCCGTAATTAAAATTGATTTTCCGTTTAAATCTAACATAATTTATTTTTTATTTACACCACTAAAATCTATAATTATTTTTTCTTTCTGAGGTTTCAAGCCCAAAAACTCTTTATGAGCCACTAAAAAAACAACAATATCTGCTTTTTCTGCTGCCGTTTTATAATCAGTTAGCTTAAATACATTATGTTCTTTAATATTTGGCTCTACAATAAAGTAGTCTCCATTACTATCGTTTTGTAATACTTTTTGAGCGATATACTTGGCTGGAGATTCACGCAAATCGTCAATATTGGGTTTGAAAGCTAAGCCCATTAATGCTACTTTTGGTTTCCTGCAATGTTCAAGTTCAAACTTAAGTTTCTCGGTTTGTATTTTCTCTGCACACCAAAACGACTTATAGTTATTTACCTCTCTAGCAGTCCCTATTATTTTAGATTCCATTGGGTAGTCTGAGACGATAAAGTAAGGATCTACAGCAATACAATGGCCACCAACCCCACATCCTGGTTGTAATATATTTACTCTTGGGTGTTTGTTAGCAAGGTTAATAAGCTCCCATACATTTATACCTGCTTTGTCGCAAATGAGTGATAACTCATTTGCAAAGGCAATCTGTACATCTCTAGATGAGTTTTCTACTAGTTTACACATCTCTGCAGTTTTGGCATTGGTAGCATGCAACTCTCCTTTTACGTATTTATTATAAAAAGCAATGGCTTTTTGAGTAGAGGCCTCATTTACCCCGCCAATTACACGATCGTTATGCACAAGTTCATGCATTACGTTTCCTGGTAATACACGTTCTGGGCAATAAGCAATATGAATTTTATTTGTTAGTTCTGGACGTGAGCTATAAATAAGGTCCATCATTTTTTCTGTGGTACCTATTGAAGAGGTAGACTCGATGATGTACAAATCTCCATCTTTTAATAAAGGTATAACGGCCTTTGTAGCTGCCTCAACAAAAGAGATGTCTGGCTCATTCTTGCCTTTAAATGGGGTTGGAACTACTATAATATAGGTATTAGCCTCAACAGGTGTTGTAGCAGCTTTTAAATAGCCATTTTTAACTGCAGAGGCAACAGCAACATCTAAAGCGGGCTCAACGATATGAACCTCTCCTCTATTAATTGTTTCTACCACGGTAGGGTTAATATCTACACCGTGTACTTTTACATTGTTAGATGCAATGAGCGCTGCTGTTGGTAGGCCTATATATCCTAACCCAATCATTACTACTTCTGGTTGTTTCATTATTTTAATTTAAAATTCTAAATTAATTTATAATTATGCAAGATGGCTTATAAAATCGACAATGCGCCTACACGCTTTACCATCTCCATATGGGTTGTGTAAAAGACTCATTTGCTGAAACCTAGCAGCATTGTTTAATAAATCTAGCGCCTCTGCAACTATTAAATCTTTATTTGTACCAACTAAAATTACAGTCCCGGCAACTACAGCCTCTGGCCTTTCTGTTGTATCACGCATTACTAGAACAGGTTTACCTAGACTGGGTGCTTCTTCCTGTACCCCACCACTATCTGTAATAATTATTTTGGCTCGGTTCATCATCCAAATAAAATCTTGATATGCAAGTGGATCTATTAGTAACACATTAGCTACATCTTTTAAAATGCGTTTTACTGGTTCTTGAACCTTAGGGTTTAAATGCACTGGGTACACAATTAAGCGGTCTGTATTGTCTTGTGCTATTTCTTTTAATGCCTCACATATTCTAACAAACCCTTCACCGTGATTTTCTCTTCGGTGTCCTGTGACTAAAATTAATTCTTTTTCACCTAAAGTAGTTGACAATTGTTTTATCAGTTCACTTGGCTCTTTGTTAACCCTTTCTACGCTATCCAAAAGGGCGTCAATAACAGTATTGCCAGTAACTAAAATGGTATCTTCTTTGATATTCTCTTTAAGTAAGTTTTCTTTAGAAGTTGTAGTAGGTGCAAAATGAAAATCACAAACTCGGCCTGTTATTTGTCTATTAATTTCTTCTGGAAAAGGTGATAATTTATTATGAGTTCTTAGCCCTGCCTCAACATGACAAACCTTGGCTCCACTATAAAAAGAGGCTATACTGCCAGCCATGGTAGTGGTGGTATCTCCATGCACAAAAACATAATCTGGCTCAAAACCCTCAAGTACAGGTTTTAGATTTGTTATAATGTCTGCGGTGAGACTATAAAGATTTTGCCCTGGTTTCATTAAATCTAGATCATAATCTGGTTTGATATTAAAAAAATCTAATACCTGATCTAGCATTTCTCGGTGTTGGGCGGTTACACACACTTTTGTATCAAAAACGTCTGGATGTTTTTGAAACTCTTTAACAAGAGGAGCCATTTTAATAGCTTCAGGGCGTGTTCCAAATATAATTAATATCTTCTTCATGTTTATTTTACTAAAAACCAATTATTCAACAACTCTTCTCTGTTGTAAAGCATTGATTTCTTTGTACCCCAATCTATCACCTCAAACCCTGCATGCTCGCAAATGGATTGCCCTGCTGCGGTATCCCACTCCATAGTGGGCGCAAAACGGGGGTAACAATTGGCAGTACCCTCTGCTACCATACACAGTTTTAAAGAGCTTCCTTTTGAGATTAAATTCACTTCTCCATGAAGGTCTCGCATTTGCTTTATATACTCTCGTGTCTCTGCAGACATATGAGATCTACTAGCTACAATTGTAAAAGTTTTATCTTCTCTTTGCAAAGGTAATTTATTGCCCATTGAAAGTAAAGCTTCAACATCATAATCTTCCAAATCTACCGCTACTTTAAAAGCGCCTATTTCTTTGCTTGAAAAATACAACTCTCCTGTTACAGGTACAAAAATAACACCAATGATTGGCTTTTGATTTTCTATTAAAGCAATATTTACGGTAAACTCTCCATTGCGCTTTATAAACTCTTTGGTGCCATCTATAGGGTCTACAATCCAGAGCTGCTTCCAAGATTTACGCTCTTTATAGGGGATGTCTCTCCCCTCTTCAGAGAGGACAGGAATGTTTGTAGGCTCTAGGTAAGACATAATTACATTGTGAGAAGCGGTGTCTGCCCGGGTTAAAGGAGAATTGTCTCCTTTTAACTCTACATTAAATTCACCAGAATGGTATATTTCTAGTATAGCTTTACCGGCCTGCAGGGCGGCGGTGATGGCGGTGATAAGGTGATGCGGTGATGCGGTCATACTGTGATTCGGTGATGCGGTGATAAGGTGATGCGGTGATTCGATTATTATATCATTATTGTTTAACTGCTTTACTGCCTCACTGCTTTACTATCTCACTGTTTCACTTTTTTTTGGTGATTCGGTGATGTGGCGATTCGGTGATGCGGTGTATTGGTGATGCTGTGTTACGGTAATTCGGTGATGCGGTGGTACGGTGATGCTGTGATTCGGTAATATTGTCTTCACTGTTTCACTGCTTTACTGTTCCACTATCTCACTGTTTAACTACTTCACTGTTTCACCGCTTTACTGGTTCACTTTTTTGTTTAACGATTGTTTTAATCTGTATATCATTTTTCTAATTGTAATGATGTTATTTTTTAATTCGTCATTAAAAACAATATAGCCTATACGCTCTGCGATGACTAATTGTGTTTCTATTTCGGCTAAAGATCCAGTACTTATGTTTAAAAAACGAATAAAGTCTTTAGTAGAGGCTCTGCTTGCCCCTTCTGCTATGTTTGATGGCAGAGAAACTGCTGCACGCCGCAGTTGAGATGTTAAACCAAAATTCTCGGAGGCAGGAAAACATTTTGTTAGATTATATATGTCTTCCACCAAGTCTAAACTTAGTTTATAAACATCTAAATCTTTATGTGTCATCACTAATCTTTAACTGTTTCACTGAATAACCACTTCACTACTTCACTGTTCCCCTGCATCACCGTTTCACCCTCAAATAATCATCCCCGCTCCAATGGTTTCATTGGTTTGCTCATCAATGATAATGATGCTCCCTGTTTGGCGGTTTTTTTTATAGACGTCATAAAAAAGTGGCTTAGATGTGCGGATAGATACACGCCCTATATCATTCATGGCTAGTGTATCTATATCTTGCATACGGTGCAGGGTGTTAATGTCTATTTTATATTTTAATTCTTTTACCATTGCCATACACTGGTTGGTGGTGTGTTTTATAACTACTTTGGTGCGCGGCTTTAATGGATTGCTGCTCATCCAGGTAACTAGTACTTCTAGGTCTTGGCCAATTTCTGGAACGTTATTCTCTCGCACAATCATGTCTCCGCGGCTGGTGTCTATCTCATCTTGGAGGGTCATGGTTACAGACATAGGTGCAAAGGCTTCTGCAATCTGCTCTCCACCCATCTCAATGGTTTTAATGGTAGTCACAAAACCAGAAGGCAATGTTTTTACTCTATCTCCGGGTTTAAACACTCCTCCATCTATACGGCCTGCAAAGCCTCTATAATCTTGATTATCTAGGGTGTGAGGCCGTATTACAGATTGTACAGGAAAACGGCAATCTATGTGGTTGTAATCACTAGAGATGTGCACCGTCTCTAGGTGATACATCAAGGTACTTCCCTTATACCAATCCATATGTTCAGATTTATTCACCACATTATCTCCTTTAAGCGCTGAAATAGGAATAAACTGTATGTCATTAATTTCTAGCTTGGAAGCAAAGGCTTTAAAATCTGAGATAATTTTATCGTACACAGCTTCACTATAATCTACCAAATCCATCTTATTTATACATACAATAGCATGGGGTATACGCAGTAAAGAGGCAATAAAAGAGTGCCTGTGTGTTTGCTCAAGCATGCCTTTACGCGCATCAATGAGTATAATAGCCAAGTTGGCAGTAGAAGCTCCCGTTACCATATTACGGGTGTACTGAATGTGCCCGGGGGTATCTGCTACTATAAATTTACGCTTTGGTGTTGCAAAATAGCGGTAGGCTACATCTATGGTAATGCCTTGCTCCCGCTCAGATTTAAGCCCGTCTGTAAGTAAAGATAGATCTACATAATCAAAGCCTTTATTTTTACTAGAAGCTTCTACGGCATCTAGCTGGTCTTGAAAGATAGATTTACTGTCATACAAGAGCCTCCCAATAAGGGTGCTTTTACCGTCATCAACGCTGCCGGCGGTAGTAAAACGTAATATTTCTATGTTTTGATTAGTCATTTAAAATATACACATTAAAAGTAACCTAGTTTTTTGCGGTCTTCCATGGCAGTTTCTGCCCGTTTATCATCTGCCCTGCCGCCGCGCTCGGTGGTACGAGTGGTGGCAATTTCTTCAATTATTTTATCTACAGTATCTGCCCCAGATTCTACG
>Ga0206126_10001023_pt1 | contig 35394 bp, 26 predicted proteins | sample Helgoland_Spring_5_FD_148621 | JGI IMG/M metagenome (GOLD analysis project Ga0206126, IMG submission 148621) | Pelagic subsurface seawater microbial communities from Kabeltonne, Helgoland, North Sea - Helgoland_Spring_Bloom_20160412_1 | ecosystem: Environmental > Aquatic > Marine > Epipelagic ...
ATCAGCACCTATTACCTTCACTTCTAAGCATCATGTGTCTGGCGGTGTGATTGATGGTCTGGTTAACGGTGAAGCCGGTCAATGGGGTGGTTTAGTTATATTAGGCAATGGTAACTCCACTAAATGTCCACAAGATGGTTCCCAGTGCTCTTTACAAGTTGAAGGTGTTCAAGAAGGTGCTGTCTTTGGTGGCACAGACGATACCGACAACTCTGGCACGTTACGTTATGTTCGCGTCATGCACGGTGGTTTCGAAATTGCACCTGATAACGAATTAAATGGTATTACATTTGGTGCTGTAGGATCTGGTACAACACTCGAATATTTGCAAGTGCATAAAAACGCTGACGATGGTGTGGAGTTCTTCGGTGGTGCTGTTAACGCTAAATATCTTGTTCTAACGGGTATTCAAGATGATTCTGTTGATTGGGATAACGGCTTTAAAGGTAATATGCAGTTTATCTTGGTTAAACACGCTGATGATAATTCAGATGCAAACCGAGGTATTGAAGGGGATGGTGACGGCGGTGACGGTGCGGCTTTCTCAAACCCTACTGTGGCTAATATGACTATTATTGGTAATACCTTTGATACCGCAGAATCTGACTCTGAAGGTGTGCTATTAAGAGACCAGACTAATGCTCAACTGTATAACTTTGTCGTAACCGGACCTGCCGGAATGGGCGAGTGTTTCGAAGCTGATTTGTCTGATGGCGATACCACCCTAGAAGCAAATATGGATGGCGCAAACGACCCGCAACTGGTCTTTGCTAGCTCTGTATTAGCTTGTGGTGAAAACATCAAAAACTCAGGTGGTTTTGACCAAGAAACTTGGTTCACAGCTCAATCAGGTACTTCTACTGCAGCTACTCAAAGCGCGGTACTCAGAGGGTTTTACACCATTGATACCACCGCACCTACTGATGTCACAACTTTAGGTACGTTCTTCTCTAGTGTTGATTTTATTGGTGCGGTTAAAGATGCTGATAATGACTGGACGGCGAACTGGACGGTTGGTCTTTAATAAGAATGTAGAGTGATTAATAGAAATCGCTAAGTTCAAAATAAGAAAACAGGTGCGTTACTCAAGGTAGCGCACTTGCGTTTCAAATGTTTATTTTTTAATGAATTGTTATCAATGTTCAGTTACATGGCTGCAAAAGTAGTTAGCAGCTAATGAGGTTAAAATGAATAAGCCTGAAAATAGGTTCCGAGTCACACCACTTACTCTTGCCGTGCTTGCTTCGTTAACAATGTCGCAAGTCGTGATAGGACAAGAAAGCCAAAAAAACCAAGAAAGTCAAAATGAAAACGATGTGCTTGATGAAGTTGTGACAACAGGAACACGCTTAAAAGGTACGGCTACGGCTGTTATAGAGGAACGAAAAAATCAGGCATTTGTTGCCGATATATTAGGTGCCGAACAAATATCCAGAACAGGTGACAGTGATGCGGCATCAGCACTACGCCGTGTCACCGGTTTGACTTTGGTTGATGGTAAGTTTATTTACGTACGAGGCTTAGGTGAGAGATACTCTAGCACTCAGTTAAATGGTGCGGCAGTACCTAGTCCTGATCCTACCCGTAATGTTATTCCATTAGATTTGTTCCCTTCAGACATTATCGAAAGTTTATCTGTTCAAAAAGCGTTTTCACCCTCTATGCCTGCATCCTTTGGTGGTGGTAATGTGGATATACGTCTGAAAACTATTCCAGATAACTTTTTGTTTAATATGTCAGGTAATCTAGGTTATAACAGCGAAAACACTGCAGATGCACTCTCTTATAATGGCGGCGGCCAAGATTGGTTAGGTCGGGATGATGGCACAAGAGCAGTACCTAACGCGATACAGACTCGTTGGGATAACAAACAATTTTTAGATAATTTAGACCAAGACGTGGCTTTATCTTTATTAAGCGATGTGAATCGAGACTATGATCCTTTCTTGAAAAGTGTGGGCCCAGATGTTGGTTTTGGTTTTTCTCTGGGTAATAGTGTCGATGTTAACACTAACTGGCGCATCGGATTTTTATGGACAACCAGCTACGATAATGAAACCACGGTGTCTGAAGAATATGAGTTAGAGCAGGCAGACCGTGTTGGAGATTCGATAAACATCGTGCGTTTCTTTGATGATATTTCCGTCACTGAAACGACTGTGAAATGGTCAAACATGCTTAATTTAGGTGTTGATTTTAATCGAAATCATCGTATCGATTATAGTTTGATTTTACTCAGCGATACTAGCGATGAGATCAGTGAACGTTTTGGTAATACAGAAAACTTGAACCTTGCAGAAGGCTTGCGTATCCGCGACATTGATGTGGAATATGAAGAACGAAAAATGTATACCAACCAAATACGCGGTATGCATACTTTCCCGTCACTTAACTTTGCAGGACTGGATTGGAAGTATTCATTAGGCCGCTCTCTTCGAGACGCCCCTGGAAATGTAGAAGCACGTTTTGTGTTAGCGGATGCGAATGAAGATGGGTCTTTCGATACACAAAATGAAAGTTCATTGAATAACTCGACCACTGCTGCTCGCTATACGTTTCAAAATCTACATGACCGCTTAGAAAACTATGGATATAACGTTACCTATCCAATTTCTATTAAAGATTGGGAAATAGAAATTAAAGTGGGCGGTGACTTTCTCACTAAAACACGTTCATCACAAAGCCGTACATTTGATATTAATACCCGAGCATTTTCAGACAGTACGGATTTAGTGGGTAGTTCATTCTTTTCTATATTGAGTGATGAGGTATTGGCAGACCCAAGTCGTTTCAATACCACCGCTATTCTTCGTGATACCACTATTGCCGGTGATGACTATGTCGCAGCGCAAAAGGTCGATGCCTATTATCTGGAAGCGGATTTGTTTTACAAAGGAAAATGGCGTGTTAGCGGCGGTGCTAGATTTGAAGACTTTCGGCAAGTAGTGGCACCTTTTGATCCAAGAACCAATCAAATCGATTTACCAGATGATGCTGATCGAAGCCAACTAGCATTTCAGGAAGATGACTTTTATCCCGCGCTCGCTTTTACCTACATTAAAGATGACTCAATGCAGTTTAGAGCCAGTGTAGGCCAAACCGTTGTTCGACCTGATTTGCGTGAAGTGTCGTCATCAACCTTTATTGACCCTCTTACCGGTTTTCCTACTTCTGGTACACCAGGCATCGATACTACATCCATATTAAATTACGATTTAAGATGGGAATGGTACCGCGAAGCGGGTAATAACATTTCTATAGGTTTGTTTTATAAAGACATGGACGCGCCAATAGAATCGGTGCAATCACCCGCACAAGACGGTCCACCCCTCATCAAAATTGCGAATGCAGAAACGGGTGAGTTATACGGTATAGAATTTGAATTTCTGCAAGGCCTAGAATCCTTTGGTGATGGCCTTTGGGAGAATATATTTCTATCCGGTAACTTGACTATCAGTGATTCAGAAATAACTTTAGATCGTCAAAATATTGTGGATCAAACGGGCTTATCTGCAGCGGTGACAAACCTTACTCGTCGCTTAACTGGCCATTCTCAATATGTGGCCAATATGCAAGGGGGTTATGATTCAGACAACGGGGAGCATTCCTTATCTGTTGTCTACAACGTATTTGGTGAGCGAATTCTCATTCCGGGTATAGATGGATTTGATGATAGTTATGAACAACCTTTCCACTCTTTGGACACGGTTTATAAATATTATCCGAATTTTAATACGACTGTGACCTTTAAGGTGCAAAACCTTTTAGGCGAAAACAAAAAGTTAGCATTTGAAGAGGTACTGTTGCGTTCACAAACCCGTGGAACAAAAGTGAGTTTATCTTTGAAATACGACTTTTAGGTTATTCATTTTTATATTATGGGGTCACTCCATGTGGCCCTATTATTTATATTTAATGACCATACCATATTATTAATTTGTAAAAATTGTGGATAATTACTATCGGTATTAGGTTAGACACTTTTTTCTAAATACATCCTCAGCCCAACTAAAATGCGACATTCACTGCTCTTTATAAAAGACTAAACAAAAGACTCATTTTGTCACTATTGTCGCTGTCATTTTAGCGTCATTTATCTGTAATATTTCTGTCACATACACACCTTATCCTCTGCGCAGTTCTTAAGTAACAGTAATTTTCTGTTATCCAATATTTAGGGTTTGAGGTATGACACGACTGACCAAGTTATCTGCAGCATTTTTAGCCATATTCATAACGGCTGGAAGTAGCGTTGCTCAAGAGGAAAAAGCGCTTGAGCCTGCGGTTCAAAAAGCAACTGAGATCAATGAATCGGCAGCGAAATCTCAACAAAAAATCAACAGCATCACAGATCAAATTGATAACAAATTACAGCAATTTAAAGCTATTAATAAAGAAACGACTGGTTTGGATGTATATAACGGTCAGTTGCAAAAACAAATTGATAATCAAATGCAGGAAATGGCTGACTTAAATGCATCCATTGATGGTGTCAGCATTATCGAACGTCAAATTACCCCGCTTATGATGCGCATGATCACTGGACTTGAACAGTTTGTAGAATTAGACGTGCCTTTTCTTGCTCAGGAAAGAAACAACCGTGTTGTTGAGTTACAAGCCATGATGGACAGAGCCGATATTGCGCCATCAGAAAAGTTTCGCCGCGTGATGGAAGCTTACCAAGTTGAAATGGATTACGGCCGCACACTCGAAGCTTATAGTGGTTTGCATACTATTGACGGGCAAGAGCGCGATGTGGATTTTTTACGTGTGGGTCGTACTGCACTTATTTATCAAACTCGTGACGCTAGTTTACAAGGTACATGGAACAAACAAACACGTCAGTGGCAAGCCTTGTCTTCAAGTTACCGTACACAAGTGACTAAGGGGTTGCGTATGGCGAAGAAACAACTCGCACCAGACCTTCTAATGTTACCTATAGCCATGACGGATTAAGGGCCTGACAAACATGAACAACATGAAAAGCATCCTAAAAAAATTATTATTAATAATCAGTATTGGCTTCACTTCGAATTTGGTGCTGGCTCAAGAAGATAAAGCGCTTAATTTAGACACCTTGTTAAAACAGCTTGAACAAGGTCAGTTTCAGCAAAACAAACAAAATGCTCAACGTGAGCAAGAGTTTGCTGCAAAGCGTTCTGAGCAAGACCAAATGTTACGTCAAGCCAAACAAACTCGTGATGCAGCGTTAACTACCTCTGAAAGAATGGAAACCCAGTTTGAAGAAAACGAATTTAAACTCGCCGACTTAAATGAAGCCATGAACAAACGTTTAGGTTCATTAAAAGAGTTATTTGGGGTATTGCAGCAAGTATCAGGTGATACCAAAAGCAAATTTCAAAACTCGATTGTTTCTGCACAAATTCCAGGTCGTGCGGAGTTTTTAGATAACTTAGCCCAATCAATGGGAGCCTCCTCAAAACTAGCTTCTATCGAAGAAATTGAGCGTGTCTGGTTCGAAATGCAGCGTGAAATGACTGAGTCAGGCAAAGTCACCACATTCACGACCGATGTTATTGAAGCGGGTGGCAATAAAGTCAGTAAAGAAGTGTTACGTGTTGGGCCCTTTGCTTTGACTGCAGATGGTAAATATTTAGATTACAACGGCACTACTGGTTCGGTTGCTGAACTTGTTCGTCAGCCCGCTGGTCGTTATGGCGACAGTGCTGAACAATTACAACAATCATCAGGCGATTTGATTGAGTTTGGTTTAGACCCAACTGGTGGTTCAATTCTTAAATTATTAGTACAAGCCCCAAGCCTAAAAGAGCGTGTAGAGCAAGGCGGAACGGTAGGTTATATCATCTTAGCCGTGGGCTTGGTTGGTTTGTTGATTGCGGTCTGGCGCTTTATTGCCTTGTTTATTGAAGGCGCAAAGGTTAACTGTCAACTCAAGTCAACAACCTTTAAAGACAACAACTGTCTCGGGCGTGTTATGAAATCTAAAGATGATTACCCAGAAGCGGATACCGAAGCACTAGAACTGCACCTTACAGAATCTATTTTAGGCGAAGTGCCTAAGTTAGGTCGGTCTCTGAGTATTATTAAAGTGATTTCAGTTGTTGCACCTTTGATGGGGCTACTTGGTACTGTTTCGGGCATGATCAACACTTTTCAAGCAATCACTTTGTTTGGTACTGGTGACCCTAAATTGATGGCCGGTGGTATCTCAACCGCATTGGTAACAACCGTATTAGGGTTGGTGGTCGCTATTCCTATGACACTGTTATACGCCATTTTAAATACTCGCAGTAAAAGCATCGTTTATATATTGCAAGAGCAAGCTGCAGGTGTGATTGCTGAGCGTGCTGAAGCACATAGCGCCGTTTCAAAAAGCGCTGCAGCCAATAGTGTCGCAGCCAACAAAAACGAAAAAGCTTAATTCATCATGATTGAAATTCTCGCAGCTGCTCTCGAATCTATTCGCGATTTTACTGAAAGCGGTGGGCAAGTCCTGCTGATTATTGGCGGATTGATTTTTGTCATGTGGTTAATGATTTTAGAGCGCGCTATGTACGTGTATGTTACGCACAAACAATACAAAAAAGCGGTGATTGCCAAGTGGATGGCGAGACAGGAGCGCTCATCTTGGAACGCTGAGCAAATTCGCCAAGCGATGATTTCTCGTGTGTCGTTAAAATTAGGCAGTGGTGTACCTATTATCCAATCACTGGTGGCTTTATGCCCGCTATTAGGTTTGATGGGAACGGTTACGGGAATGATTGAAGTGTTTGATGTCATGGCTATATCAGGCTCTGGCAACGCACGCTCAATGGCGTCTGGCGTGTCAAAAGCGACTATCCCCACTATGGCAGGCATGGTGGGTGCTTTGTCAGGTGTCTTCGCATCAACCTGGCTGGCAAGAACAGCAAAAAAAGAAAGAGTGAATTTAGAAGACTCGCTGCATATGGAACGTAAAGTTTAATCCTTTGTGAACATAAAGTTTAATCCATCATATTTTGGATTATTAAATAGAGATTGATATGAAACAGCATTTCCAAAACTTGATGGATGAAGAAGAAGCCACAATCGATATGACACCTATGTTAGACGTCGTATTCATTATGTTGATTTTCTTTATCGTGACGGCCTCTTTTGTCAAAGAAGCGGGTATCGATGTAAATCGCCCAGAAGCCGCCACTGCAGTTAAGAAAGACCGTGCGAATATTTTGGTCGCTATCAGTGCAAAAGGTGAAATTTGGATCAATAAACGCAAGGTTGATGTACGAGCAGTGCAAGCCAACATCGAACGTTTATATGCTGAAAACCCGCAAGGTACTGTGGTTATTCAGGCCGACAGAAAAGCCACGACAGACGTGTTGATTAAAGTGATGGATGCATCACGGGCTGCAGGCATTCAAGATGTCTCTATCGCTGCGCAGGAGCCTTAAACCGTTATGCCACAAACCATGTCAAAGACTATGCCGCAGACATTATCAAGAGTGGTTGTAGCTATCTTACTGGCAGCAGTTGTCACCTTAGGGTTGTTCTTTTTGATGCAATCATTAATTCAAAGTGGTGGTAGCGCATTAACGGATGCACCTAAAGGCAGTGTGCTGGATTTTGTGCGTGTGAAAAAAGAGGAAGCGGTTCAAAAGAAAGACAGAAAACCTAAGAAGCCACCTAAGCCAGAGCAACCTGATATGGCGCCACCACAAATGGATGCGCCTAGTCCAGAAAGTACCACAAGTGGTATGGACTTTGGTGCCGATGTAGGCGCTGAACTGTCACTTGAAGGTGGATTAGCTTTGGAGTCGGGTGATGGTGAGTTTTTACCTATAGTGCGTGTTGCTGCTGTGTATCCAAGAAGGGCATTGCAGCGCGGTATTGAAGGTTATGTGGATGTCGAATTCACCGTGTCTAAGTTAGGCTCGGTAACCAGTCCTAGGGTGATTCAAGCTTTACCTGCAGGTATTTTTGATCAAGCGGCATTGGATGCCACTTTAAAATATAAATACAAACCTCGCGTCGTTAATGGCCAACCCATGGAAGTATCTGGGGTGGAAGTGCGAGTTAAATTTGAATTAGGGGGCTAAAATGTTGATGAATAAAATAATACTTAAAATAGTTGCACCAGTCTTAATGACCGGTGTATTGGTATCTGGTATGCAAGTGAGTGCTGTTATTGCACAAGAAGTAGAAGTCGAGCGTAAAACCAAACGTGTGCCTACTTTACGTGCTAAAGTGTATGACCAATTATCTCGTGCCCAAGGTTTAGCCGATGCGGGTGATCAGGCAGAAGCCTTTGAGGTATTAGACAATGTTAAGTCTAAAGCCAGTTCAATGAACAGTTATGAACTTGCCATGATGTATAATTTTTATGCTTTTATTCATTACGAAGTTGAAAACTACGACCAAGCGATTGCAGCCTTTGAAAACGTCGTACAACAACAGCCCATTCCAGAAACCTTTGAACAAGCCACTTTGTTTAGTTTGGCTCAATTGCACATGATGCGTGGCAACTACGACAAAGCTATTGTCAAAATAGAGCAATGGGAAGCCATTCAAAAAAACTTGTATCCATCTACAGATATCCCAGCTAAAAATTTAGTATTAAAAGCCCAAGCTATGTATCAAAAGCAAGATTATGCTGCAGCATCTAAGTACATCAACGCGGCGGTGCTACAAGTTGAAACCAACGATTTAGGTTTCCAAGTAGACGAGCAGTGGTACGTGTTACAAAGAGCGATTTATTTTGAACTGAAACAGCCTGAAAATGTTAAAAATGTATTGCTCAAGCTGGTTAAAAAGTTTGAAGCGCCTAAATATTGGATACAACTTGCTGGTATGTATGGCGAGCTTGAGCAAGAACAAAAACAACTGGCAGTGATGGAAATTGCTGAGCAAAAAAGTTTTATCGCCACAGGCTCAGATATGTTCAATTTGGCACAACTTTATTATTATCACCAAATGCCATATAAAGCAGCTGCTATTATGCAAAAAGCGATGGATGTGGGTAAGTTACCTGAAGATGAGCGTAACTTAACGTTTTTAGCCCAGTCTTGGAATTTTGCTAAAGAAACTGAAAAAGCGATCCCTGTTATGTTAGCTGCGGCTGAATTATCTGACTCAGGTGAGTTGTATGCTCAGCTTGGTCAAATGTACCTAAACATGGACAAATGGAAACAAGCGGTTGCCGCTTCGCAACAAGCTCTTGAAAAAGGCGGTTTGCGTAATGAAGGTATGTCGCATCTGGTCATTGGTTTAGCGCAATTTAATGTTGGCGAATACAACGAAGCTTTAAACCAGCTTGCTAAAGCGCAAGAATACGATGGTAGCCGAGGAATGGCGCAACAATGGTCAAAATTTGTTGAAGGCGAAAGAAATCAGATTGCGACTTATGCCTCAGTGGGTAGTTAATCTTTCATCTCAACTTTTGTAAAAAGCGCATTGATGGCGCTTTTTTATCAATGAATCTAATCTATAATAAAGGTATTAATCGTTTTTATAGATGAGTAATCATGAAATGGCCCAACCTTAAACACCTTCATTATTTGGTGGTTTTACATCAAGAGCAACACTTTCATAGAGCTTCACAGCGCTGTCATGTCAGCCAATCAACACTCAGCACCGCTATTCAAAATCTTGAGGAGCAGTTTGGCTCTCAGTTATTAGAGCGGGATCATAAGAACTTTGTGTTTACGCCTTTTGGCTTAGAATTAGTTGAGCGCAGCAAGGCCTTATTAACCGACACCCGCGAATTAGTGGATTTTGCGCAAAGTGCAGGGAATTGGCAAGCAGGTAAACTCAAAATAGGGGTTATTCCCACCATCGCGCCGTTTATTTTTGAGGAGTTGATTAAAACAGTTAAACAACATCTTCCCGATATTACGTTGCAACTTCAAGAAGACACGACGGCTAACTTGTTGACCCAGTTAAATGAAGGTGGCTTAGATTTACTTATTTTGGCTTTACCGTTGGATACACCAGGTTGTAAGCAATTGGTTTTAGGTCATGATCCCTTTCATTTAATTGCTCACAGTGACTTGGTTGAATCCTTACCAGTGCCACTTGACATGTCAGCTTTACCCAAAGAAAGTATTTTCTTATTGCAACAAGAGCATTGTATGACTGGGCATGCTGTTAGCGCATGTGGTTTGCAGCATAAAGAGCAAGTGAGTTCGTTAGCCGCTAGTAGTTTGTATACCTTAGTCCAGCTTGCTAATAGTAAGCTGGGTTTCACTTTTATGCCAGAATTAGCTATTCAACATCATATATTAAGCACCACTCCTCTCGTATCGATGCCTGCCGAAGATATGGCTTATCGTGAAATTGGTATGGTGTGGCGAAGCGGTACAACTCGAGTCAGATTGTTTCGTCATTTGGCTGAATTAGTTGCTCCTTTAATTCCTATCCCTACCTTGACGCGTTAATTACAACATGATTTAAAAAGACTGATTATTGAAACAAACTTTTTTACTGTGTCCCTCGACTTTAATAAACAAAGAGAACACATCCTAATCGAAGGAAATTAAAAACAGTATTTGAGAAAACCGACGAGCGTCTTATTGCAAAGTCATTGGCATGGTTTAAAGACATCATTGGCGACATGTTATGTAACATCAATGCTGCGCTTCGTTCTTTATCTAATGATGAGAATATTACCTTTCTTCTATCTGGTTTTGTTAAAGCAGACGGTGATAGTGTATATGGCTCTCATGACAAAGTGTATGTGTTCAAATATAAAGATGTAAAGTTCTGCGTGACGGGTAAGTCTGATAAAAACAAATTGTTAACTGCCCCGAAGACCTACCTATTTTAGGTAAGCCTTAAAACTTATTAAACTAAAAAGTCAGCTTCAAGCTGACTTTTTTATTACAAACCGATAAACTGAAAAATTCTTTGCTACATCATAGCATTAAATATATGTAGCCTAATCTGTTTAGTTAGGACTTTTCATGACTCCTTCAGTAGTAATTAGCGGTTCTGGTTTATGGAAACCTACTCACAGTATTAGTAATGAAGAACTGGTTCTGGCATACAATGCTTACGCCGAGCAGTTCAATCAACAGTATCAAAAAGAAATTGAGGAAAGTGGACTGAAGCCTAAACCACTTTCAAGTGCAGAATTTATTGAAAAAGCCTCGGGCATTAAGAGTCGCTACGTCTATATAAAGGATGGCGTTTTAGACATAGATAGGATGCGGCCCAATATTCCTGAGCGCTCAGAAGATGAATTATCTGATCAAGCTGAAATGGCGATCTATGCAGCCAAAGATGCGTTAAAAGCCGCAAATAAAACCTCTGAAGACATCGATGTTGTTATTGTATCTTGTGCATACACACAGCGCTCTTATCCAGCTTTGGCGATTGAGGTACAAGGTGCATTGGGCATTAAAGGTTTTGCTTTTGATATGCTGGTGGCTTGTTCCGCAGCTACTTTTGCCCTGCATCGTGCCTATGAAATGATCACTGCAGGTACGGCTAAGGCTGTGTTGGTCATTAACCCTGAATTAACCTCGCCACAAGTCAATTATTGTGATCGTGATAGTCATTTTATTTTTGGTGATGTGGCCACGGCTATAATAGTTGAAAATACTGATACTGCTGATTCAGAGCATGTTTTCGAAATTATGAGCACTAAAGCGGTTACTCAATATTCAAACAATATTCGCTCAAATTTTGGTTATGTTAGCCGTGCGAACGATGCCGATCCATTTGCTGAAGATAAACTCTTTCATCAACAGGGACGCAAGGTATTTAAAGAAGTATGCCCTATGGCCGTAGATCATATATCTGAGCACTTAGCTCGTCATGAACTTAGTTCTGGAGACGTTTCAAGGTGGTGGTTACATCAAGCCAATATCAATATGAATACTTTGATAAGCCGAAAGTTACTTGGCAAACAGCCAACCTTTGAAGAAGCTCCAATAGTATTAGATACCTTTGCTAATACCGCTTCTGCTGGCTCCATTATCGCATTTTATTTGCATCACAAAGACTTGCAATCAGGTGACATTGGCTTGCTTTGTTCCTTTGGGGCTGGGTATTCGATCGGTAGTTTACTATTAAAAAAACTATAGAGGTTTCACTATGATCGCAACTGTTGGTTATGCAATCAGTGCTATTGGTTATGCCTTTCTTTTACTCCTTCTACTAACTGTTCGCAAATCAGGACTAGCAAAGTATCTGTTAATTTTTGCTACCGGTGCAACATGTTTATGGTCTATCACACCCTTCGTTTTTGCCGCATTATCTGTCGAAAAGCTATTGCTTTTCGACAATATTAAAAGTTTTTTTTGGCTACTTTTTTTAGCTTCATGCTTAAAAGATAACTTTACTAATATTATTGAAGTATTGTGCCGAAAACAGACCTGGTTGATTTTGTCCTTGCCGATTATTGCTATTTCAATGCCTTACCTAGGGATTGAACAAGGATCGTGGAGGTTCCTTATTCAGACTGTGCTTGCCTTGCAAGTGCTTGTTTTGCTTGAAGTCATCTATCGTCAGGCTGGTGAAAGTAGTTGGGCATTAAAACCATTAATAATATATTTGGCAGTTATCAGCGTTTTTGAATTTGTTACTTTTGCGGATGCTTTAATGGTGGAGCAAATTAATACTAATTACATTGCTGCCAGAGGTTATGTCTACTCTGCTCTTATTCCATTGTTAGTCTTAGCTATTAGGCGAGTTAAAAATTGGGGGGTTGATATTTATATCTCCCGAGACATTGTGATGCACAGCACTCTTTTAATGGTAGCGGGTGGTTATCTATTTGTAATGGCGATGCTAGGTTATGCAGTTAAGTACTTTGGTGGCCAATGGGGTTCTGCCATTCAAGTAGTACTTATTGTCTTGTCTTTGTCTCTTTTAGTGAGTTTATTTCTTTCTTTGAGTTTTCGGACTAAGATTAAGGTTTTTATTACTAAACACTTTTTTGCCAATCAATTTGATTACAGGATTGAATGGCTGAAGTTAACACACTGTCTTAATACCCGTGAATCCGACGGGAATGTGTACGCGAGTGCTTTAAGAGGGGTGATTCAGGCAATTGATTACCAAATAGGGTGTTTGATTCAAAGTCAAAACGGTGAACTCAAGGTGCTGGCAAATATAGATAAACCCGCTTTGAATGATGATGAACAAGCAGTTTTGTTAGCGTTTTCAGCCTTTTTTACGTCGAAAAATTGGATAATCGATATTGAAGAGCTTAGAACACAGCCTTATGTTTATGAGGGGCTAAAGGTCAACCATAGCCTTTTAAATAGTGTTTCTTTCCATCTGGTGATCCCCATATTCAATGAAGAAAAATTCTGGGGCATGGCGGTGATGCAAGGTTCAGATAACACCCGTAAAAAACTCAATTGGGAGTTAAGAGATTATTTGACCGCTGTGAACGCTCAGATTTCAAACTTTTTGTTTCATCATCAAGCTGCGCAAGAGCTGGCTGAAAATGCACAATTTGCGGCTTTCACTCGTATGTCTGCCTTCATCGTGCACGACTTAAAAAACGTAGCGGCACAAATTAACCTTATTTTGTCTAATGCGAAACAACATAAAGATAATCCTCAATTCATTGATGATACTTTTGAAACCTTGCATCATACCAAAGTTCGAATGGATAAAATGCTATATCAGTTGACTGAAAAAAATGCTTCTCTAGATGGATTTGATAGCTTAGTCAACATATCAGAGTGTGTTAAAAATGTGGTTGAACAAAGATGTGGATCCTATTTACCCACACCTAGTGTAGTAGTTAGTAGTGAAACACCTGCGGTTTTAGATAAAGATAAACTAAGTAACGTTATTTACCATCTTGTAAGTAACGCACAACAAGCCACCAGTGATGATGGCAAAGTAGATATTGAAATACAGTTATCCACAGATAAGAAGTATATGTTGATTAATATTGTGGACACGGGTATCGGTATGAGCGAAGATTTTATTCGCACACGTTTGTTCAAACCTTTTGATACAACCAAAGGCAACGCAGGAATGGGCATTGGGGCGTTTGATGCTAAAGCTTATTTAGAACGTATTGGAGGTCAGTTACTGGTACAAAGTAAACAACAGCAAGGTAGTATTTTTACATTACGAATTCCAACAGATTAGACAATAAAAAGGATTTTAATACATGGACAAAATTTTGGTCGTTGATGACGATTTAGGGATCCAAAAGCAATTAAAGTGGAGCTTTTCAGGTTATGACGTTGTCTTTGCCGAAGATCGGAGTTCGGCTATTGCACAGTTGAGGCGTTTTGAACCAAAAGTAGTCACGCTAGATTTAGGTTTACCGCCCGATCCAAGTAATGCAACTGAAGGGTTAGCGACTCTAGAAGAAATCTTAGCTTTAGCGCCTCAAACAAAAGTCATAGTGATAACCGGCAATAATGATAAAAAAAATGCGCTAAAAGCAGTGAACTTTGGCGCGTATGATTTTTATCAAAAACCGATCGACTTAGACACTATTCAAATTTTAGTTAGCCGCGCCATTAACCTGTTTAATTTAGAGATGGAAAACCGCCACTTGGTAGAAGTCGCGCCTTCGATGGACAAAATCATTGGTCAAAGTGAAGGGCTCTTAGCTGCGAGCAGAAAAGCGGAGCGTATCGCGCAAACTGATATTAGTACCTTATTACTTGGCGAAAGTGGCACCGGTAAAGAGGTGTTTGCCCGCAGTATTCATGAGCACAGTCTACGAAAAAACAAAGCTTTTGTTGCTATTAACTGTGCCTCGATCCCTGAAAACTTATTGGAAAGTGAGCTGTTTGGTTATGAAAAAGGCGCATTCACTGGTGCTAATAAAACCACACCAGGCAAGATAGAAACAGCTCAAGATGGCACCTTGTTTTTAGATGAAATTGGCGATATGCCAATTGGTTTGCAAGCTAAAATGCTCCGTTTTTTACAAGAGCGTGTGATTGAACGAGTGGGCGGGCGCTCTGAAATACCGGTGAATATTCGGGTGATTTGCGCCACGCATCGAGATATTCCTGCCATGGTATTAGAGCAAACTTTCCGTGAAGATTTATTCTATCGAGTGGGTGAAATCAGTATCATAATTCCACCCCTTAGAGAGCGTGATAATGACGTGGTGTTATTGGCTAAGACCTTCTTGGCGCAATACAATGAGGAGTTTAAAACTAAGATTAAAGGTTTTAGTGATTCAGCCATAAAAGCCATGAATCAACATACATGGCCTGGTAATATTCGTGAACTTCAAAATAAACTGAAATCTGCTGTGATAATGGCCGAAGGAACTCATATTCAGGCAGAAGATTTGAGCTTGTTGTTCCATAATGATGAACCCAATATAGACACGCTTAATTTACGAGAAGTCAGAGAAGATGCTGAAAGTCGGGCAATACGTAATGCGTTTTTGGTGGCAGAACATAACATGACTAAAACCGCTGAACTTCTAGGCGTAACTCGGCCTACTTTGTATTCTCTGATTGAAAAATATCATTTAGAAGATGTTAAAACTGGCAGCTAACGATGTTGAATAAAGTGAGGTGATTTTATAATGTCGAGAAATGACGTTATCAGCTCAACATTGGCTTCTAACCCTTTATTGTATATTTGTTTTGATGTTTTAGTGCGAAATGCAGATTAACCTATGTTTTGCCTGTCCTATCTGATCTGATATTGCATTTTTTTTGTTTGAAGGCACACTGCATTAGGATTTATACATTTTGGAATCTTATGCGTCTCTTAGTTTTTATTTTACTGCTAATAAGCTCCACTGTTAATGCGAACATAGATTGTGAGGTGTCTCTTAATTATGGTGTCGTAGTCAGTGAACAACAAATCCGAATCATTGGACATGGTGGCCGGTCTGTTTACCAGATTAACCATCCATCACAGCTGATTGTGCAAGGTGAATGGATTGTTTTAAATGAGCAACAAGAGCGCGAGCTTGCTGAGTTTTCTTCTGGCATCCATCAAGTTGTGCCTAAAATGATATTGTTGGCAAACGAAGGTGTCGAGCTTGCTGTCGAGACGATAGAGCAAGTGTATAGCGGCTTAGTGAAAGATGAAAAAAGTCAGAAAAAGCTGCAAAAATCTCTTGAACGTGTGCAAATGAGCGTTAAAGAAAAGTTTATACGTGCTAGCGATAATTTTTATATGGGGCCTGGCAGTCTTGAGCAAGTGAACGATTTGGTCGACCACGAATTGGAAGAACAATTAGAAGAAGCAATGAGCACTTCTGTAGGTGGTATATTATCAGTTATCGGTGGACTGGTTGCTAATGGTGAGGTGAGTAAAGAAAAGGTCGCCACGATAGCTAACCAACTAGAAATTTTAGGTGAAGAAATTGGTCAAACTGTGGGGCCAAAAGCTGAAACCCTAAAGCTTAAGGCTAAATGGTTTTGTAATAAATTCAAGGAATTAGATAAAGCTGAAGATAAACTCAGAGCGTCTATTAAACAGCTAAATTCCTTCAATGTATTGATAACGGGTACCAACGCGTATCTTAATAAATAGCGCATTATAATGTGGCAAGGATATCACTGTTAAATATTATGCTCTTGAGTTATACCATCATTTCCAATAATGTATTTAAATAACGTCTGCCTAATGGCGTAACTTGCCATTCGTCGCTTGACTCAACTAATAATCCGCGAGTTATCGCCGTTTCTAGGTTTTGTTTGGTGGCGTTATCCAAAGGTATACCAGTAAAGCTTGCATAATCAGACTTAGGGCATGGCTCAAGTAAACGAAAGCGATTCATAAAAAACTCAAAAGGTAAGTCTTGTTTAGTCACTACCTTTTTTTCGCTAGTATAACTGCGAGTTAAATCCATATAACCTTTGGGGTGTTTAACCTTAACCGTGCGAATTATTTTATTTTCATTGGCTAGTGTGATTTTACCATGTGCGCCACAACCGACCCCTAAATAGTCACCAAAACGCCAATAATTTAAATTATGCTGACATTGTTGACCTGCTTGACTGTATGCAGAAATCTCGTATTGTTCGAATCCTGCCTGCCTAAGTAAATCATCACCTTGTTCTTGAATATCCCATAACAGCTCATCCTCGGGTAACTTGGGTGGCTTAGAATGAAACTGAGTATTCGGTTCAATGGTTAATTGGTACCAAGATAAGTGTGGAGGTTGTTGCGTTATAGCGGTGTTTAAATCAAACATAGCATCTTCTAAAGATTGTTTAGGTAGGCCGTGCATTAGGTCTAGGTTAAAACTATTGAGTCCTATGCTCTTGGCCAGCTTCGTAGCTTTAAGCGCTTGGTTTTCATCATGGATCCTGCCAAGTGCTGTTAATTTTTCTGGTTGAAAACTTTGAATACCTATGGAGATGCGAGTAATACCTGCTTTGACATAATCAGCAAAACGTTGGCTTTCCACTGTGCCTGGATTCGCTTCCATCGTAATTTCAGCATCAGCTAACAAGTTCACTCGTTTTTTTACTCCCTTTAAAAGAGTGTGGATAGCTTGTGGGGAAAATAAACTGGGTGTGCCACCACCAATAAAAATACTATGAATAGCTCTGTTGCCAACTAATTTAACATCTTCAGTTAAGTCATCTAACAAGTGACTGACATATTCAGTTTCAGGCAATACCTGTTGTTTTTGCCCGTGAGAATTAAAATCACAGTAAGGACATTTTTGTACACACCAAGGAATATGGATATATAGCGAAAGAGGCGGCAATTTAAGCGTAAGTGGTTGTGACAAGTATTTAACCTATTTGATTTTGTAGTTGGGTTAATAACAGTTTTAGGGCTTTACCGCGGTGACTTAATGTATTTTTGTGTTCGGGTGATAACTGAGCAGAACTACAATTCTGTTCTTTGACCCAAAAGACTGGATCGTAGCCAAAACCATTTTCACCTTGTTGCTCAGTCGCGATCTCACCACACCATTCACCTTGGCAAATAATAGGTCTGGGATCATCAGCGTGACGCATGAATACCAAAACACATAAAAACTTGGCTTGGCGTTTTTCTATTGGAATACTAGCCATGGCATCAAGTAACTTAGTAATATTACTTTGATCGGTAGCCTGGTCTCCGGAATAACGTGCGGAATATACTCCGGGCTCGCCACCAAGGGCATGAACTGCCAAACCCGAGTCGTCAGCGATAGCCGGTAAACCTGTTTGCTTGGCAGCATGACGGGCTTTAATGATGGCATTTTCCACAAAAGTGGTGCCTGTTTCGGCCACTTCCGTTACGTCAAATTCGCTTTGTGGCAATACTTCAAAATCTAAACAAGACAACATACGAGCAAGCTCTTTGACTTTTCCTTTGTTACCCGTGGCAAGAACTACTTTTTTACGCACATATTTTCCTTCAATATTATTCTAATGTTGCTTGATTCACTTAACACATTCCGTTTTTCTATTTGTAATTGCTCAGATAACTCCTTACTATCAGCTAAGAAAAATCTGCATTATTATATCACTTTTCAAGGACGTAAAATGAAATTATCCCTGTTCATCTTATCTTTGTTTTCGAGCTTTTTAATCGCAGGGCATGTGTTGTCATCCAGCGTTGAACTATTGGAAACCGTTATCCCGGCAAAACCCATAGAGCGTGTGCCTGCCAAATTTTCTAGGAGAGCAGCTCGAAACGGTAATGAAGGTTGGGTAAAATTAAGTTTTGTTGTAGATGCAAATGGTGCAGTGGTTGATCCCGTTATTGAAGACTCATCCGGCATTCGTGATTTTGAGAAAGCTAGCCTACGAGCTATAAGACAATGGCAATATTCTCCTGCTATCCGTAACGGAAAAAAAATCGAACAGTGTCGTAATAGTGTGCAAATGAATTTTAAATTAGATAAAGGAACAAAGGGCGGAAGAAAACGATTTGTCAGGGAATATAAAAATACGGATGAGGCATTAAGAGCTGATAATTTCGTTTTAGCTGAACAACTTATTACCCAAATGGGTGAAGGTAAGATCTGGAATAGTTACGAAGACGCATGGTTTTGGATGTTGAAGTCTGAGATTGCAAAAGCGCAAGGCCATGATCATTCTCAATTGAGCAGTATTTGGCGACTCGTCTCTTCTAGTCAAAGCGATGAGTACGTTGGTGAGGCTTATTACCTTTATCTTTTACATCAAAAATTTACCTTAGAAATAAAAGCATCATTATTTTCAGATGCTTTAGAGACATTTGCACAAATTGAGCAGCGTCCTAATAATGAAAAAACAGTCAGTGTCCTAGAAAAGTATGCAACCCGAGTTCGGCAGGTCTTAAAAAATCGAGACTTTATTGTCGTGCAAGGAGAAATAGGTAGCAATGGTGATTGGTGGCATTCTCTTAGTCGTAACCGTTTTATGTTTAGTGATATCGAAGGTACGCTCAATACAGTAGAAGTGCGTTGCGATAACAAAAGAGAAAAGTATACCGTTGCGCAAGATACAGAATGGAAAATCCCTAAACGGTGGGGACGTTGCAAAATAATGGTGGTAGGAGACACCCAAGCAAACTTCAATTTAGTTGAAATTCGCCAGGGTGCGTAACGATAAATTTTGATAAGTTAAGGCGTTTTTTTCCCTCGTCCTGTATTTTTGCGCTTTTTAATTTTGGCGGTACGTTTGGCCTTAATGACTGCCTTTTTAGTCTTATTACTAATCTTTTTCTTGGTAGTCGGTTTAGCTTCTTTATTGGCAGGGCGCAATGCGGCAATTACCCTACGTTTTAACGCCTGTTCTGTATAACGTTCAATCTTGGGCACTACGCCAATATCATGGGCTTCTACTATGGAAATAGCCGTCCCTTTGTTACCCGCACGGCCTGTGCGACCAATACGGTGGACATATACATCAGCTGTGCGAGGCATATCGTAGTTGATGACGTGGCTAATGTTTTCTACATCAATACCCCGGGCTGCCACGTCAGTAGCGATTAATATCTTTACATCGCCTGTACGAAAACGTTCCATCGCGGTATTGCGTTTATCCTGAGGCATTTCACCTTGTAACCAGACGCAGTCAATATCGACAGATTGCAGTTGGCCGACTAAAATGGCTAAACGTTCACGCGTTTTAACAAACACTATGGCTGTTTCCACTTGTGTGCTCAAAATGTGAGTTAACAAGTCAAGTTTATGAGTCGCGTTATCTGCCAGATGTATCCACTGGTGGATAATGCCTTTCTCTTTGCGGCTCGAGTCCGCTTCTAATTCAACGGGTTCATTTAACAACTCATCAGAAAAACGTGCGATCCCGCTGCCTCTTAATGTGGCTGAAAACAACATGGTTTGTTTGCGCCAGCGCGCTTCTACGGCGATTTGGTTGACAACGGGAGAAAAACCCATATCCAACATGCGGTCAGCTTCATCTAAAATCAGGCATTCGATATCACGACAGTCAAAGCTTTCTTTTTCGATATGCTCGAATAAGCGACCAGGTGTAGCAACTAAAATATCAAGGTTTTTTTCTAATAACTCACGATCAGTACCGTAGTTGATGCCGCCGGTGATGACGCCACATGCAATGTGTGGCACATATTTGCTGATAGCTTTGGCTTGCTCAAAAATTTGCAAGGCCAATTCGCGAGTAGGGGTAAGGATCAAAACCCGCGTCGAACCTGGTTGGCGTCGTGGATAATCTAATAAAAACTGACAAGTAGGTAATAAAAATGCAGCAGTTTTACCTGTGCCTGTTGGGGCTGAGGCCAATATATCTTTGCCATTCATGGCTTGTGGGATGACCAGTGACTGTATACTAGTGGGTTCTTTATAACCTAAGTCCGTCACCGCGTGTATCAGGTCATCGTCTAGTTCTAATTGTTCAAACATGTATGTTTAAGCCTTGTTTTATCGTTGGCTTGGGAATTGTAGGGGATTATAAAGGAGTGACGAGGTAAATGCCTATGCATTTTTGAATTGGAAGAAAGACAGGCTATACCTCAAGCTACCCATGCTTTTTAATCGTTTTTGATTTCAGGTGAAAATATACTTTTTTAGAAACTTTGTTTTGTGCCAGACTCGTGGGAACAAATAAAGTAAATGGCTTAGCATGAATTACATATCATATCTTTCAAAGATACGGTGGTTAATAGGACCGCATTCCATATCCTATCGAGCTTTCTTTTTTGTTAATTATTAATATTTATTGTGATTAGGACTCTTTTTATTTATCTCTGTTGTGTAACCGAGAGCGTGTCGATATTCTGTTAAAAAGAGTGGTTTACTATTTTTATTGATTAGGGGGACAATGTCATTCAGATGTTTGAATATTTAGAGCTCGCCGAGGTTCATTACCGTTGAGTAACGTGCCTTTTAGATACGTATTCACCGTTACAATTGTTTCGTCCTTAACTGGCGTGTTGCACGTCTATTTTGGGGCGAACCCATTAACCGCTTATGTGGCATGAACGGGTGTGGTAAAATTAGCTTTGATTTACACACCTTTAAAACATTACTTTATTATCACTATTTTAGCCAGGCCTTTATCAGAAGTCATACCGCCAATGATAGACCGTCGCTACCGATTATTTTGTGGGTGAAGCATAAGTATTAGGTTGTTTGTTATCCTTATGGCAAATTCCATATATTGATAATATTTGCGTTAATTTATCGACATGATTGAACAAAAAGAGGGTATCACTTGCTGCCTGAAAATCTAGCGGCAGCAGCGGCTAGATTTTTATAAAGTTTGTGATCTGAATGTGCTAGAAGCCACGTTTTTTATTTTGAATTTTAATTTATAACCAAAGTAAGTAATAGACTGGGTGTTGGGCAAGTGTTTGATTATGAGAATTTTTAAATAATAGAAGGTTATGAAAATTGACTATATGATGTAAGCGGTTTTCTGTTTCCTCACGTAGTCAACACAACTTATCATCAGGTACTCGATTTAAATATGTTTAACAAAACTAACTTGCAAGACGTTTTGAGCAAAAAAACTTGGGAAAAAGGGGCGAGGCTTTACCATTTGAGCCATGTGATCAGTGCCGCTCTGGATAAGCAGGTATTGAGAGGGTCAGTTATAAGTGAATCTGAACGAAGTAAAACTTATTTAACACGTTTTGAATATGATGAAAGTAAAAATCGGGCTAAGTCATATTGTAATTGTTACCTGAAGTCCGATTGTAAACATGCCGCTGCTTTGGCTCACTATTACCTTGAAAATATGCATGTAAATTCGGCATCCAACAACGTCATACAAGCATGGCTGAATACATTTTCAACAGAAGAGCCTCTGGTTTTTCAGCAAAAAAAAGCGATTTTGTATTTTCTTAATCAAAATAGTGTTGCGCCTAATGATTATTTACAGTTGGGAGTCAAAAGCTCTAGTTTGAAGAAAAATGGGGCTTGGAGTCGAACCCTGATTTACGAAAACTTAGACAGCTATCTCATAAAACAGCCTTATCTAGATGATCAAGATGTGCAAATTATTAGCTCTGTGATCAGAAATCAGCATCATTCTAATGATATTAAGCTGCATAAGGCATTGCATCTGTTGGTGAGTACTGGCCGATGCTTCTGGGGAGATGGGGCGGACTTAAAACATGCTATTTCTCTAGGAGCGCCTCTAAAAGCAAACTGGCAGTGGCAAACACGCAGTACAGTGCACAAGTTAGACTTGGTATTAGATAAAAGTAATGCTGATGTTAGATTGATAAAGTCACAACCTATTAGTTATTACAATATCAAAACCAATATGTTGGGTCTGGTTGAAACTGATTTAAATAGTGAGTTTGATGGGCAGTTTCTTGACAGCCCTACTTTTTCTGAAGAAAAGATGCCCTGGGTGTTGAGTAAGTTAGATATGTCTTTGGGGGATATTGCGAGAAAGTTGCCTAAACCAAAGCTTAAAAAAGAGTTTAGCCTAGCAAGGCCAGTGCCTCATATTCGCCTAGCTACGCCAAATATAAATCAAGCTTATTATACTCAACTGTCATTATGGTTTGCTTATAATGGCCAGCGTGTAAGCCCTTTAAATAATAAACACCAATTATCTTCTCAAAAGGGTGATGAAAGCATTTATCGTGATTTTGCTTTTGAAAAAATGATCATGGAGTCCCTTAAAACATGGAATTTCATGCCTCAATTGCAATCTGCTTCCAATCATAAAGGCTTTGAGAGTGGTTATATGATGGTGTTACAAGGACGAAACCTTAATTTATCATTTTTACATAATCAGCTACCACAATTGAAAAAGCAGGGGTGGCAAATAGAGTATGATGATAGTTTTCATTATCAAGAATTAGATACGGATAGTGTATTTGATGCCAATGTAATACAAAAAGAAGGTCATGATTTTTTCTCCATAGGCTTGAATTTAAACATAGATGGACAAAGTGTGGCTGCTTTTCCTATATTACTCAGTGCTCTAGAGCAACTACCTAAAGATATGCTGGTGAATGATCAAACTTATTTCGACAGTGATGAAAAGGTGTTTGTTGAACTCTCTGAAGGAAAATTCATTGCGTTGTCATATCAGAGTATTCAGCCTTTACTGAAACAATTTGTTGAATTATTTATACCCGGGTCTTTGCAAGACGATGGCACCATTCGCTTATCACGCTTTCAAAGTCATCAAACCCTCAGTGAATTGGATAATCAAGGGATCCTCACTAAAGGTGCAAATAAATTGCGTCTTCTTGCAGAAAAGCTACGAAATTTTAACGCGATCCAGTCTGCCCCTATCCCCAAGCTATTATTGGCTGAATTGCGTGAATATCAGCATCAAGGATTGAATTGGTTACAGTTTTTACGAGAATATGGACTCAATGGTATTTTGGCCGACGACATGGGACTAGGAAAAACGATACAAGCACTTAGCCACTTATTACTCGAGAAAGAACAAGGTCGGCTGACTGGGCCTAGTTTAATTATTGCGCCCACCAGTGTGCTATTTAATTGGGCCAAAGAAATAGAAAAGTTTACGCCTAGCTTGTCTTATATCGTCATAAATGGTGCTAAGCGGCAAGAGAATTTTGAGCTACTGAAGCAATACGATATCGTGATCACCAGTTATCCTTTAGTGTTAAAAGACAGTGAAGTGCATCAGCACCACGTTTATTATTATTTGATTTTAGACGAAGCTCATTATATCAAAAATCCAAAAACCAAGCTTTACCAAACGATGTTGACACTCAAGGCTGAGCATAAGTTATGTTTAACTGGCACGCCCATGGAAAATCATTTAGGTGAGTTTTGGGCACAATTTAACTTTTTATTACCAGGCTTTTTAGCAGGTTATCAACAATTTACTCGTCTGTTTAAAACACCGATTGAAAAGCACAATGACCATGAACGTAAGAGCATGCTTAACCAACGTATCAAGCCATTTATATTACGTCGAACCAAAGAACTTATTGCCAAAGAATTACCTAAAAAAACCACCATTATACAATCTCTTAAAATTGATGGTAAACAGGCTGAGTTATATGAGTCTGTGCGTTTGACCATGGATTCTCGTCTAAAAGAAATCATCGCCGCAAAAGGTCTGCAACGCAGCCAAATAGAAATTCTAGATGCGTTACTAAAATTGCGTCAAGTTTGTAATCATCCACAGTTGTTATCATTGCCCAGCGCAAAAACTGTGCATCAATCCGCTAAGTTAGAATTTTTGATGGAAACTTTGCCAGAAATGGTTGAAGAAGGAAGAAAGGTTCTTATTTTTTCTCAGTTCACCAGCATGTTAGCTTTGATAGAGACAGAGCTAGTCTCCAGCAAGATACCCTATGTCAAACTCACAGGTAGCAGTAGAGATCGCCAAGCAATAGTTGAGCAATTTGAGTCTGGAAAAGTACCTGTATTTTTAATTAGCTTAAGAGCCGGTGGCGTAGGTTTGAATTTAACTGCCGCCGACACTGTGATCCATTTTGATCCTTGGTGGAATCCTGCAGTGGAAAATCAAGCTACAGATCGAGCTTACCGTATTGGTCAAGACAAACCTGTATTTGTCTATAAATTAATTATTGAAAACTCTATCGAAGAAAAAATTCTACAAATCCAAAATAAAAAAGCGGAGTTGGCTAATGCCTTATTATCAGAGGAAGTCAGCCAAGGTAACCTAAGTTTAACAGATGATATTTTAGGCACATTATTGGCTCCTCTGTCCTAAGTGGGTATGGATATTTGAAACGCTATATTAATCAGTGATGTTGCATAAATAAGGTGCGACGTTTACCCTAAAAATCTCCAAATCCATGACGCCCAAAAGAGGTTTTATGTTGAGTCGCATCAGTTTGATATCTTTATTAGGATTAATGTGTTGCTTCGTCCCTAAATTTGCACACGCCGTTGATAACCCTTTTCCTGTGCCTGCACATTTAAAAACGATAAAACCTCAAGCAATACAAAAAGTGTTGGTTCCAAGTAAAAAGCTATTGTCGGTTCAAAAACGTGGAACCAATTATCGCTTTGCACTTAAGTTAAACCAAGCGTCTATAGATATTGGCATCGATGAGGTGACTTATAATAAACGTGATACACGCTCATTTTCGTCGTCATTTAAAACTAATGATAAAGATTGGACGCTCACTTATACACAAGGCAGTAATAGCGGTTTTGGGGAATTATTCGGTAACGGTCAACATGTGTTGATTGAACAGCGCGGCGAACAAGTATTTGCTGTCGATCTCGGTTTATCTGGACTAACGCCGGGGATTTATGAAAATGATGTTGTTGGTGAACTGAAGGATTTTAGTGGGCTAAAGGCTCCCTCATCCTATGCAAAAAACCTTCATGAAGTCGCTGCAAATGATGTGGTTGTGGTAGACCTGATGCTTTTATTCACCCAGAACATTGTTGACACATTCCCCGATGATATGGCCCAAACGTTAATGGAACACCTGGTTTTTAAAGCTAATCAGACGTTTTTTGATAGTCGTATTGATATGCGTTTGCGTCTGGTACATACCCAATTTGTCAATTATACCAACCCTTCAAGCATAGTTGCTCTCAATCAATTGCGTGATGCTTTAGATGATGATCCCAATACCACGATAGATCCATCCCTTGCCAGTGTTGCTTCCCTCAGAGATTCATTCGGTGCAGATGTGGTTTCTATGATCCGTACTCACGATTTGAACGAACGGGAAGTGTGTGGCATTGCAATGTTCCCAAACCCTATTGTGGACTATTTGGTAAACGTAAGTAATGTGGGTATAAGCGGGGGGTCCAATTGTATTGATACGTTTACTCACGAAATTGGTCATAATTTTGGGGCGGGTCATCAGCGCGTCAATGGTAATTCACAAGGTGCTGAGTCTGCGGCTGGAGCATTAATTGTACCAGGCAAATTTAATACGATGATGAGTTCAATTGGCACTGGTGATATTAATCGTGATTTCGGGCTAGCTATTTTTTCAAATCCAGAGGTAACCTGTGCCTCGGTATCTTGTGGTGACGCAATACGGGCAAATAATAGCGCAACGATTAACCATTTTTCACACGCCAATGCAGCGCTCCGTGATGCAATAAGTGAAACAGAATTACCATCACTTTTACCAAGTGTAACCGATCGCGACGGAGACGCGGTGTTTGATGACAGCGACGCATTTCCATTTGACTCAACTGAATTTTTAGACTCAGACTTAGATGGCGTGGGTGACAATCAAGATGCCTTTCCAAACGACTTCAACGAACAACAAGACACCGACCTTGATGGTATTGGAAATAATGCTGATGAGGATGATGATAACGACGGCACCGATGATTTTGCTGATGCTTTACCTATTGACCCCTTAGAAACGATAGATGCTGATGCTGATTGGGTAGGCGAAAATTCAGATGATTTAGACAATGATTTTCAAGAGATAAAAGATAACGACCAAGACGGTATAGGTGATCGAAACGATCTTGATGATGACAATGACGGTGTGCCTGATTATTTTTTACCCATTAAGCTAAGCGAAACTGAGGCTTGGGTAGTGAGTGCAGGAAGCGACAATGTTCTGCGGTATGACAGTCAAACTGGCACATTTATAGCTAGCTTATTGGAAGTGCCGACAGGCGGTTTTTCTTTTCGCTCGGATGCAATATTATCGCATGCGCAACAATTATTTTTTATTGCTTTTAGTGATGTACTGGCATTTGATCGGCAAACCAATACCATCAGACCAGTGATTGATCGTAGTTTTCTCAGTACCAATTTCCCTGCACATTTAGCTTTTCAGGATAACAGCACACTACTTGTTAACAATGGGTTAGGCACAAGCCACATTGAGTCTTTTAGTTTGTTGGCGTCGGGTAATCAGCGGGGAGACTCAACCAGTGACGATCGGGTTTGGCGGGATTTTGTTGTCAATGGTAATAGACTTATCACTGCTGAAAGAAGCACAAATAGACTGTTATCTTTTAATTTAAATAATTTAACGGCAGCGCCACAAATATTGAGTACCCAAGGCCTTGATAAACCCGAACACCTTGCTGTAGACAGCAACGCTAATATATATGTGACTAATGCGGGTAGTAAAGATCTTAGCCAATTTGATAGCAATGGTAATTTTTTAGGACGTTTTATTACTGCTGGTAGCGGAGGATTAGGCCAACCTGGTTGTTTAACTATTGGCCCTGAAGGCGATATCTACATATGCAGTACCGATACTGATCAAGTGCTAAAGTATGATGGCGTGTCAGGAGCCTTCTTAGATGTATTTGTAGAAACTGCTGCAGGTGGCCTTAATCAACCTGTTAGCTTAGTATTTGCTGGGTTACCACAAGACGAATTTAGATTAGATGGACAACATGACTCAGATGGCGACTTAGTCAATAATATTGACGACGCCTTCCCTTTAGATGCATCTGAAAGTGCAGATTTCGACAACGACGGTACGGGTAATAATACTGACACAGACGACGATAATGACAGTCTACCTGACGCCTATGAAACCGCTAACAATTTGAATCCACTAGATGGAAGTGATGCACAGCAAGACGCTGATAACGATGGTAGCAGCAATATAGCTGAGTTCGAAGCTGGCTCAGATCCGAATGACCCCAACTCCAAACCAGTAACGCCAGAGGTAATGAAGGGGGGAGGCAGTATCGGGTTTTTATGGATATTTTTGGGTTTAACTCTAGTGATAATACGACGCATAATCAATACTATTTCGAGTGAAAGAATGGCATATTCATGTGTATTTCACGAGTCTTTCTAATTAAGCAAGGACTCGTTCATTTTAATAATGCGGTTAATGTTTTAAGTGGGTCCACATTAACCCTATACCCATAGTGTTTTTATGTACCACCAACCCACAGCGACTCGCGTGATAACTTAGATTAGGATTGTTTTTAAATTTAATCGTTAAGTGCTTGCTGTTGCCTATTTTATTTTGGCAATTTTTGATGAAAATGCCACCACTACACAAATTATCGGTTTCAAAATTGCCATATTTTGTGTTGCCATTCCATAGTTCGACAATTTCATGTACCGATTGTCTACTTTCATATCGATGTTCCACAGGAGCTCCTTTTTCAATTTTTACGGTTTAGCAAAAGAGATTTATTTGCTATGACTTCGCGGTTAACCGCAATCTGAATTCTAGTCTACTTTTGAAAAAATTCATGTGTTGTGTTTATTTCCCACGCCTATAGCAGTCCCTGTGTCAACATTACACAGTGCTGAAAAATCAAGTCCGGTTTTGTTTTTGACCTCCAGTGATATGGCGTCACAAAATCATGATTATCCTCTGATACACAGCAACGCTTTATTAGGCTAACTAAGTTGAGAGAAAGGTACTTTGCGCTTTTCTTGGTTTACTTCGCTAGAAACAGCCCTCTAGCACATTCGAAATGCACGGATGGAAATCAATCCGGTACCCTTTGTCAATATGCTTAATTACGATATCGCGTTTAAGGTGACTTTAATTGAGTGTTTCAGTTAGCGTGGAGTGAGTGTTAGTTTCGCCCAATTTAAATGACAGCAGCTTGGTTGTGCAGGGTTGTGATAAGGACTATGAAAAAATGAGATGATCCTCTTTGTGTTGTCATAAAAGTCTAACACCCAAACACTTTGCCATTCCTCCTATACATCAATGGTATGTATAGGAGGAACCGCTTTAGTATGCGCTCGCGTTCTTTAGTTATATAGGTGAACTATTCATCGAGCAGGCGAAGTGGATGTTTGCCATCAACCATTCCCATAAAAGGGGGATAAATTGAATAGCCAACCAGAGAGCGTAATTCTGGTGATAATGAACGGACAATATCTTTGTCTAACTCTAACAAGTAGTTTTCTTGCTGGCGCATAAATGCTTCACAATATTGATGGGTCACAGCAAGTCTTGGTTTTGAAGATTGATTTTTACCTCCTCCATGCCAAGTTGTTCCAAGGAAAAATATAGCAGAGCCTGCTGGCATTACTGCTTTTATCATTTTTTCAGTGGTTGGAATTTGCTGTCCATCCCATTCTTGGCTTTTAGGAACTATAATTGTCGCGCCGTTTTCTTCAGTAAAATCATCTATGGCCCAAATACTGGCAGCACCTAAGGGGGGCCTCGGTCTAGGGATTTGATAAAACGAATCATCGTAATGAAATGCCTGTTGGCTCTCACCGGGTAGGATATTGATGACCTGACTTTGACTCAGCAGGTAGTTAGGCCTAAACAACAGATCCATTAGCCCTAGTATCCTAGGATGGTCTGCTAACCGATCACTACACCTTGTCTTTCCTAAAACATTGTATATTCTTTGGGTTTTTTCACCCTCAAAATTATTTCTGCCTGTGTGGCTCATTAAAGGCATACACTGGTTTTTGATGTGAGCGCACTGATTGGGTGTAATTAGGTTTTCAATAATCACATAACCCTCAGACATTAAGGTTCTAAAGTCTTGGTTGATGAGCTCAGATTGACGTTCTGGTGATGGCTGCAACTGTTTGAAAGTTCTCGCAAGATCCTTTCCCGTATAGTCTTTAATTGCCCCTTCTATTTTCATCATCTAAGTCTCCAACTGTCAGTTAGTAAATGCTCTTAGTACTATCCTACCTCTACTTGCTCATCGTTGCCGCCTAATTCGAACATCCACCCTTTACCACTGAGAGGTTTTATTCCATCTATCGCGGAAATTTTTTATTTACTGTCAGGGTGCCACTGAAGCTACCATTATTTCTCAACACCATAAAAGACCTTTAAGGCTTTCTTATATTCAGCTAACGTTGGCAGATCCATTTGAGCTCTTAGTTGATCCACGCTGTCTTCATTTTCAATTTGGAAAAATACTAGCTTGCCGTCTATAAGATCCGCTTGTGTACCAAATACCTGATTTTTACCTTGAGCGATGGACACTTGATCGGTAAATATCGCGACTGCTTCCCCATCAATACCCTGTTTATCGATGTAAGACTGAATAATCAGTGGCAACATATCTTGCTGAAAACGTAAATTTTTTGAATGGCTCACTAACGTAAAGGCGGCTTTTACCCCTTCTTCTGTGACTTGCGCTTTAGTTACCCAACCTTGTAGCTGGACGATTTCATGAAGGGTTTGAGTGTGTAATTGGGTAATGTCAGCAGCCATATTTTTTAGTATTGCAGTGGCGTCACTGTTTTGCATTGCTTGGATTTGTTGGCTTTGCTGAGCCATGTTGAGTAGTTGCTTTTGCAATACGGGCTTGGTTTGTGCGCTAGCAGTAAAAGAAAGTGTGGGTAAAAGTGTTAACAGTACAAGTATATAGCGCATTATGTAGACACTCCTTGGCGAAACACTGAAAGGTTGGCTGTTGTGGTATCTAACCCATAGGCGGTGAAACTGCCTTGCGTCCTCAAAACCGAAACATCTTGCCACATATTTTATTGTTAAGTGCAATGCTAAACGCCTTTCGTAGAGATAGGTATTACTATTAATGCCTGTTCGCTGCAATGTACATTTTTAGCCAGCAATGTCTGGTTAATGAATAAAATGCTAACAGGAATAGGTGAAACCCTTATGCGGGTCAAAAACGACCCCGTCATTTTTGAAATTTAAGCGAAGATAATATGGGAAGTTGTGATATTGAGATTGTAGGATACTCGATACACCTCCCCCCATCTGTTAATCCATCGGGTATCGCTGCTTTAAGCCATTATAAACGCTGTCACTATAATCCTTTAGGCTAATATCAAGAGTGTTTAACACATCAACTAAATGTTCATTATCTTCACGACCATTCCAGATTTTATGGTATGTGCCATCCTTATAACCATGGTCTTGGCGGAAGAAATTCAGGACATTTTTACCCACGTATTGGCGATAAAGCTCGTTTGAGTCCATTTCGGCCTGCTCAACTATTTTTAGAAACAACGGCACATCAAAACGTTTGGCGGCGCATAAGCCGGCCATTAATTCTAAGTTATCTAGTATGTCCTGTTCGGTAAACACATATTCTTTGCCATCAAAAGTGACTTGGCTGCGGTTGGACGCTAGTTGTTCAGCGATAGTGTTGGCGGACTTTTGAATGTCACCCGAAAAACCAATAATGATGTCTGACAAGGCAAAGTGCCATATATCAACCAGTTCCATCTGTAATTGAGGCAAATCTTTTTGCTGAGCTTTCCACCATTTCCATCCATGGTGCTCTATGCCTTCTACTGATTCAATCATGGCAGCGCGTAAATAAGCGTAACCGGCGTTGAGCCAATCTGGGTTAACCTTTTTGTTCATGGCGTCTTGCAGCGATAACATAGTGGCAAGTTGAGTTGAGTTGAGCATAGTGGTGGCTGTCCTTTATTTTTTGGTGTTATTTTCATTACAACGTTGGAATGTTTGAATAACGCTGACACGTTGTTCTTCAATTTTTTCTTTAATAGCTTTACCTTGATAACCTTCGGCGATTATGGCTTTGATATCAACTTTTGCCGCCGCCTCATAAGCTTGCCAAATATACTCGGCGTTTTTGTATTCGCTGTTTTCAAAGGTGGTTCTGCCTCTGGCATCCGCTTTGCAGCTCAGTAAAAAGTCGGCAAATCTTTGTGGTTTGCGCCACACGTCGCAGCGATTCAACATACCAAGTATGGTGGTGGCCTCTAATTCGAAGGCTTGATGAATATGAGTGTGGAATTCACTGACCATTAAACCGAGTTCGCGGCAATCATTAGGTGCTTTTAAACGATCACAGAGTGTATTAATTGCTTCCAGCCCTGTTTTTTCATGACCGATATGTGATGGCCAAGTTTTGGTGGGTGTGAGTCCTTTACCTAAATCATGCACCAATCCTGCAAAACGTACATGCAGCTTGTCTGATAGTCTGACTGCTTGTTGCAACACCATCATGGTATGAATGCCGGTGTCAATTTCAGGATGCCGTCTGGGTGAGTTTGGGATCCCCCACAAGACATCTAACTCAGGAAACCAGGCGGCTAGTGCTCCACAGTTTCTTAGATTTTCAAAATATATTTCTGGATGTGTTTCCATCAGGCTGCGTGCTGTTTCTTGCCAAACACGCTCTGCGCTTAGGGTGGTGAGTTCACCGTTGGCGACGATTGTTTGCATCAAAGTGAGTGTTTCTGGTGCGATACAAAACCCTAAGTTGTAATAACGGGCTGCAAATCGGGCAACACGTAAAACACGTAAGGGATCTTCAACAAAGGCTGCAGACACATGGCGTAAGAGTTTGTGTTTAAGATCCTGCTGACCGTTGTAGGGGTCGATGATCTTACCTTGGTTATCCATCGCCATCGCGTTGATGGTCAGGTCGCGGCGTAATAAATCTTCTTCTAGGGTGACACCGCTTGAGGCATCACAACTAAAACCGGTATAACCTGCGCCTACTTTACGTTCAATGCGAGCAAGGGCATATTCTTCTTTGGTATTGGGATGCAAGAATACCGGAAAGTCGGCGCCAATTGCTTGATAACCTTGGGCCAACATTTGCCTAGGGGTGCTGCCCACCACTACCCAATCCCGGTCCTTGATAGGGCGGCCTAGCAACTTGTCGCGCACGGCGCCACCGACTAAATACGTTTGCATAAAATCTCAGCATCTTTCATAGAACCTAGCATCTGGGATTGGATACGCGTGGAGGCGCAGGAAAACATTATGGGATCAAAACATGAATTGCGATAAATGGTTGTTTCACTTATAAAATTGATAACGTAGAGCCCGCGATTTTTAACCAACCTCAATGTCTGTAGCGCCTTCATCTGTGAGGTGAAATACAAATTAACGTTTATTTTTAGATAGATTAAAATGTTAAATATCACTTTTAGCGGTCAACGGCAGATTACAGGAAATACTAGTATGCCTTAGACCTACGCTATGAAGAAGTCACATAGGCATAAAATTACTCTAAAATAGCAACTGTCTCTTTGACAATATCTAGTTAACTGGTTAGTTTAGACATCATATTCATGCTGTATTTTTCACGGACTTCTCTGCCTAAATTATGTATCTCAGCTATTTTGGATTATCTGATAATCCGTTTTCCATTGCGCCTAATCCCGAGTATTTGTATATGAGCCCTCGTCATAAAGAGGCTTTGGCTCACTTAACCTTTGGTTTGCGTGAAAGTGGTGGGTTTGTGATGCTAACTGGTGAGGTTGGCACAGGAAAAACAACGGTATCGCGCAAGTTGATGCAACAATTACCTGAAAACACCCAAGTGGCGATGATTTTGAACCCTACATTATCTGCATTAGAGCTGCTCGGTACCATTTGTAATGAGCTTGGCATTGAGTACAAACGTAAACATGCCAGCCTTAAATATTTTACCGATCAAATTCTCGATAAGTTAGCTAATAATCATGAGTTTGGTGTTAACACAGTCCTGATTGTTGATGAAGCGCAGCATTTATTACCTGAAGTATTAGAACAACTCAGGTTATTAACCAATCTAGAAACTAACCGTGAAAAGTTGCTTAAGGTGGTATTGATTGGTCAACCTGAATTGCAGCAATTGTTAAAACGGAATGAGTTGCGTCAATTAGCGCAGCGTATCACCGCTCGTTATCATCTTTTGCCTTTAAGCTCTTCTGAAGTAGCTGCTTATATTGGACATAGGTTAGGTGTGGCTAATGGTGATATCAGTGTGTTTTCTAAAGCTACTATTCGTGCTGCATTTGATATGACGGGTGGTATTCCAAGAGTGATCAATTTGTTATGTGATAGAGCCTTAACTTTAACTTTTACGAAACAAATGTCCGTTGTGTCACAGCATATTTTTATTGCCGCAGCACAGCAGATTTTAGGGGATGATGTGGTAAAACAGCGCCAAGGCAAACGCTGGACTTATACCCTGCTAGGACTTTTTGTAACGGCGGCGGCCATTGGCTTTGTTATAGGCCAGTTTAATGCTTAGGCAACTTGATATTCATGATCTAAAACCAGGCATGGTGATTGTGAGGATCACAGAGCAAAACGGGCCTGTCAAAATCAAGAAGTCAGGTTTAGTCACCAGTCAAGATATGGTGCAAGGCTTGATTGAAATGGGTATTCAACAAGTACAAATAGATCCAGACCAAACCGTTGAACTCAACGCAGAAGTAGCCGTGCCAAACATTAAAAAATCAGCGACCCTTAGAATGCTTGAAAACAACAAGGTCACTCATACCCAAATCGATGATGGATTATCAGAACAATTTCATCGCAGTTTGTTTTTACCTTCTGCACAAGATATTCCATCGGCTTGGCAGTTTTATATTAAGCGTTATGTGTTAGCGGCATTTATTACGCTCGGTGGTTTGAGCTTAGGCTGGAGTTTAGCTAATTTTCAGGGAATATTGACCTTACTGAGCCTTCAGATTGAACAGCCAACAACGATAGCTTCTGAACCCGTTCAAGCGGCCGTTGCCTCAGCACCTGAGCAGCTGGATAATAAAAGCGAACAATCAGTTAAGGTTGATAACCCTCGAGATGTCAACAGTATTGGCATTGCAAATGCGCCAATGCAACAAGTCTCTGGAACAGATGATGTTGCGAATAATTCTGAGCTAAATGATGTTGTACGAACAATCACTCAAGTACCCGAGCCGCAAATTTCTGCTGATGTACTAGCGAGGTTCAGAAAAGCCATCACCGAAGTGGCAGACTCCCCGGTGACTCAGCCGCCTGTTCAAAGTATATCTAGCATCGATGACGTGCCCAGAATTGATCAGTTACCAGCATGGGTAATGAATCGATTACCCAGTATGGCTTTTTCGGCTCATATGTATGCATCTATTGAGTCTGAAAGGTGGGTCAGAGTAAACGGCACGAGGATGGGGGAAGGCGATAAAATTGATGGCATGATTGAAATTGTCGGTATCGAGCCTCAGCATGTTATCTTAAATTATTCTGGGCAAATGTTTTCTATGGCTGCTCTGACTGATTGGTAAATAATCTTAACTTGCCTTTGTAGAAAGCAAACTTCCAGACGGTGATGAGTTAACAAGTTTGATAAAGTTGTCATTTATTAAGCTTAACCTGGATATTGCAATGAATTTTCCACCATAAAGTCGAGCGTAAAATGAACGCCAGATGGTAAATTTATGGCTGCAATTTGTTTTGTTTTTTCATCATTATGACTGTGGCGCTTTTTATCAGTATTGCTGATAG
>Ga0206126_10001025_pt1 | contig 35383 bp, 31 predicted proteins | sample Helgoland_Spring_5_FD_148621 | JGI IMG/M metagenome (GOLD analysis project Ga0206126, IMG submission 148621) | Pelagic subsurface seawater microbial communities from Kabeltonne, Helgoland, North Sea - Helgoland_Spring_Bloom_20160412_1 | ecosystem: Environmental > Aquatic > Marine > Epipelagic ...
TATCACTCTAGTAGACTAATCGCTCTCACACTGGTGAAGTGCAGAAGTATAGTCTCGAGCACAAAGGTACAGAGCCAAACTGGGGCGTTTTCAATTAATTGAAATTGTGGAAAAATCGGTTTCAGAGAATGAAGTAGGTGCAAAAAACGAGAATTGCGGGCCCTGCATCATGCCATCTGAACCATAAGCGAAGAGACTATTACTGTATCTGCCCGCGCCATGACGCGACGCCAGTCCAAGGCCTCGAATTGTGCCTTTGCAAGGCGCATTATTACATCCTGAACCTTCGGCCAAGCGAACTTATCATGCTCTAGGCGCTTGTAGTACAGCACCAAACCGATCCTTCCCAGAGCAGCACCTTGATCCAGTCACAGCGTTTGGCAGGAACACAACGATGATGCCAGAATGTGGATCAAGGCCAAGCTCGCGCTCTGCAAAAGCCGCCAAACCATTATGGCCTTTGTGGAAATCTACCGACTTGGTGGCGATCACGATCCAGATGGCCTGAGATGGGTAGATCACCTGCGCTGTATCAAACGATGCGCGATGTCTGCAATCCGCTTGGGCGTTGTGTTCTCGGGTACGTGCACGGAAACCGCGCCCACCGTGAACTCAATACCGTCAAACGGCTTGGACAACGCATCAGCCATCACGGATAAATCGGAAAACGCAGGCCTGTCGTAAGGTTCCGACTTACGCTTCGCTGCCGAGCGCCAAGACAACAACTTAGACGCAAGAACCCCCATGCTTGGATGCCACCTCCACGACCGTCACACTAGGCTAATAGATCTCCAAAAAATCGCCACACGTTCTGCAAATGTCCGCCGGTGCTGCTTGCGCCCACACAACCCACTTCCATCATCAAGCATCCTCCATATCATTTGGAGGTCAAAATCTCACATCAAAGATAAGTGCGATACCATGTGGTGCTCAAATCGCTTACGCCTAAGCCTCGCAGTGACCAACCCAAGCCCCGATTAAACCTGGGTGCTGATTACAAGCGCTTTCCACATGCCGCGCGCCATAAGGAGTTTCGAGGTCGCCAGGTGGGGAAACCTTGCAGCATGGCCCGTCGATTATCGCACATCTAAGTTTACAGATGGCATCGGCTGAAATCTCACGCGGAATTTGGAAGTCCTGAAAACGGTGATCGGCGAGCAAATTGCACAATTATCGTACAGGCTGACGGGACGATGAGATATTCCTCAATCTTAAACATACTACAGTTTGATAAGGGCAGCCTTTTAACCAACCCAGCACTTTCAGCTCCAATTGAAGTTGCATATGACAGAAACTCCCACTGTCTCGCAGATTATAGAACAAGACACTTTACAAACACATTGAATTGAACTTCTCATTAATCTGAAATATTTGACTATTGCCTTCAAAGAACGGGTTGGCATGTTAGCATACAGCGTTTCGGGGCTGTAGTCTCAAACAGCCCTTAGCTGATCAGCCCCGACAGCCATGCGCGTCTGCCTACCCATGATATCCATGAGCACCCAAACGCGCTGATCAAGTGCTATATTATTGATTGTGGTGACAAAATTCACAAACGGGCCACTGGCAATGCGCACCTGATCACCGGGCTTAAACATCTTTGGTGGCAAAAGCTTTCCAGCGCTATCACAGCGCAGCATAAGCTGGTTTACGATATCAAATGGCACCATTGCAGGCTCATTACCGAAGCTAACCAGCCGCGTAATGCCAGGCGTGGAACAGATCGTTCGCCAGAGGCCGCCCTCGATGTCAAACGATACGAACAGATATCCCGGAAACATCGGCCGAAGGGTCGGAATAAACCGGCCCTTGCGGTTTTGCGTGCCCTCCTCCATCGGCAGGAAAGTCCGAAACCCCTGCTGCTTAAGGTTGCGGTCGGCAATATGTGCGCAATTTGGTTTGAGCTGCGCCAGGAACCAGCTTTTGCAGTGGTGATGGGTCATCGCATCCCCCGTCTGTTGTTTCGTCTTTTTACCGCTCAAATCCGAACAGATGCAAGTTAGAGTTCCTAAAGATATTTAGGATTTTTGGGAACCAACATATCTAAAGAATTTTTTAGTTCTTTGATATTAATGGATAATTAATAACTTTGAGTTTTGTCCAATCAAAACAGTCTACTCATTTAGCAGTACAACCTATCCTTAATAGTATTTCGAAACATCCTTTTTATTAACTTCTACCCAATTACTTCCAGATGAAGGCCGTGGATAATGGTACGAACGGCTATGCAGGTTTTTCATTGCATCAGATGCAGTGCAGCTTTCTAGGCACACTGCAAAAACGGATTTTACGAGGTGCCTCACAGGCAGTCCTCGTGCGGCAGCCAGCCATAGAGCACTTCAATTATGACGACACAAAGCAACAAGCTGCGCGAAGATGTGCAATTCCGAATTCTGCGTCTTTTACAGGACAACCCCGAAATGAGTCAGCGCGAATTGGCCAAGGCCGTTGGCTTCAGTACCGGCGGCATTCATTACGTGCTCAACGCACTCTTGGATAAGGGGCTTCTCAAGAAAGAAAATTCCACCACAACCGAAGACAAGCGGCGCTATGCCTACATACTCACACGCGAGGGCATGGCCTCAAAGGCCAATTTGACCAAGCGATTCCTAATTCGAAAAATGGCTGATTACGAGCTTCTAAAGGCTGAAATTGACGAAGTTCGTGAGGATTTTTTGGATACGGAGGTGGCCAAACTTGAGACCTTCTTAAAGGACTGCTGAAATGAAAAGTGCCGCCCCAAAAATTGAAAATGAGATCAACATAGATGGCTAAAGCCACTTCAAAAATGCGTGTTTTTATTACTGGGACGGCCGGGTTCATCAGATTTCATCTTGCAAAGTTGCTGCTGGCAGAAGGGATCGTCGTCTACGGATTTGACGGGATAAATAATTACTATGATGTCGCCCTCAAAAAGCGGCGGCATCAGATGCTGCTGCAGAACCCAAACTTCGTCACAACCGAGGGTATTCTGGAAGATAGGGCGCTGATCGAACGTATCGCTGATGAATTTGATCCTGATGTAATCATCCACCTCTCGGCGCAGGCCAATGTGCGCTACAGCCCCGAACACCCGCGCGCGTATCTCGACGCCAATAGCATCGGCACGTTGAAAATTATGGAAGCAGCGCGTCGCCAGAATGTGCACAACGAGGATGGGCTCGCATTGTTCACGACCCCAAAACCCAAGGCCTATGACGGCGTGATCCTGGCAGCGGCGCGTGACAGCTATCGCGCGGCAGGCGCAGCTGCACTGCGCGTCTATGGCCGCCCCAGTCACGTGTTTTGCGATCTGAAAAGTGTCTTCGCACGCGTTGGAGGCGATTTGCGGCTATGAAAGATGCAAATCGCCCAAAACTTTATTTCGAAAAGATTGATCAGGATTTTCTACAACTATCTCGCAAGTGGTTAGGAGACAAAACGTTCTGTGGCCTAATAATGGCCGAACCGGTGGAGCAAAATATTCAAGAGGCATGGTTCGCTTCGCTCCCAGACAAGAAGAATTACCGGATATGGGGGCTCAAAACGTCTCAATGGGTTGGTGCATGCGGCCTCAAAAACATCGATAAAGATCGGCGTATGGCGGAATATTGGGGATACATCTATCCGATTGAGCTTCGTGGCGTCGGGCTGGGTCGCGAAATGTTCTATTTTTTGGCCAAGCAAGCCGCTGATTCAGGAATTGATAGACTCTGGCTGCGAGTTAGCAAAAAGAACAACGCTGCACGCATATCTTACCAAAGATGGGGGTTTACCACTTTAGAGGGAGAGGATCCAGAGATTACTCACATGGAGTTGTCACTGTGAGATTACTTCAATTCATCCATTACAGTCCAGATATGGAAGATGATTGGGACCGTTTTGTGGCAAAGTCTCGCAATGGCACTTTTATTCATTCGCGTGCATTCATGGACTACCACTCAGACCGTTTCGACGACCAATCCGTTCTGGTTATTTCAAATGATGAGATCATTGGTGTTTTTCCTGCCCATGCCATGGGGTCGGGCGTGGCCAGCCACAATGGATTGACCTTTGGCGGAATCTTGTATGGCATGGATCAACGCGCGTCGCTAGTCAGAGACATGCTCGCAGGTTTGAGCGACCACTTCACAAGTTCCGGTTTCAAAAAGATAACTTACAAGGCGGTTCCCCACATATTTCATCGTTATCCTGCAGAAGACGATCTGTTCGCATTGCAGAGCCTCAATGCCAAACTGATCCGCCGAGATCTTTCAGCAGTGATACCTCCGAATGGACCGGGCAAGGTTAGCGCATTGCGTAAGCGCGGCCAAAAGAAAGCTCAGCGAAATAACGTGGTTATTCGCGAAGGTGACTTTTACGAAGAGTTTTATGCTCTGCTGGCGCATGTACTAAGAAAGCACAAGGCCACACCCATTCATTCGATTGCAGAACTAAAGCTACTCAAAAAAAGGCTTCCCGAAAGATTCAAATTATTTGGAGCATTCGAGAATGACGAGCTAACAGCGGCGACCTGGGTTTTCCGATTTGATACAGCATTACACACACAATACCTCGTCAATTCGCCCCGTGGTCAAGAAACGGGTGCGCTCGATCTTTTGCTTTTTCATGTTTTGGATTTGGCGGTTCAGGATAACCTACATCTAAGTTTTGGTGCTTCAACAGAACAGGGTGGTTCAGTTTTGAATGAAGGCCTGATGAAGCAAAAAGAAGGGTTTGGCGCCCGAGGACTGGTGCTGGATCAATACGAAATTTCACTCTGAGGAAACCATGCACAATACAAGCAGCACTGATGGCTTAGTTCGAAAAATAAAACTGCCACAGATCAAGGACCCACGCGGTGATCTGACTTTTGTCGAAGGAGGCAATCATATCCCCTTCGATATCGCGAGGGTCTACTATCTCTACAATGTCCCCGTCGATGCCGAACGCGGTGGTCATGCTCACAGGGAGTTGGAGCAAATCGTATTCGCACTGTCTGGCAGTTTTCGAATGAAAATAGACGATGGCGACACCAAGTCTGAATACTGGCTACGCGACCCTAGGCAGGGGCTATACATCAACAACATGATCTGGCGGGAGATGGACAGCTTCAGCCAAGGCGCAGTGTGTATGGTGCTGGCGTCGCATCGGTATGATGAGGCAGATTATTACCGTGATTATGACGATTTTGTGATGCACGCGAGCAGATGAACTATCCATACAAAGCGCCAAAACTATTTAATCGCTATTTGCTTAGTAGAGCATGACTAAGGAGCCCAGCATGAAAGACGAGCTACCTCCAATATTTGTGGGCGGCACCGGAAGGTCCGGCACCAGTATTATGGAACAATTCTTGAATTCTCACAGTTCTTTGGTGACGCCAATCTATGAGAATAAGCTCATCGTCGAAGAAGGCGGGATTAGATCGTTGGTGGAAAACCTCTCGGCAGGTTATGAATATAAAGGAAATCATTACGCAATTTCTAACTTCATCAAGTGGGCCGACACACTCCGAAAATCCGGTTTTAAAAACAAAATTGCGAGTTTCGTCTATCGCGGGGCCAACAAGTCCGCTTACTTTCTCACAAAGAAAAGAATACCCGCTTCGCAAGCTTGTAGGATTTTACCCTTTTTTGACTTTTCGCTCATCGATATCGGACAAGGTTTCGGTCTTTCTCATTACGACCGTTGCGTTAATCAATTTCTTGCCGACGTGACGGGAGAAACCGACACTTACGGGATCGTTGACACAGAAGGCCTGATTAGGCCCGTCTATTCGCCCGCTACATCAGACAGGCAAGAACTTCTAAACCATGCCCGAAATTTTCTAAATTCACTGAATAAGACTAAAATGGAAAAAGCGAGAGCCCAGCGGTGGTGTGATGGCACTCCACTTAACGCGCGCTATGCCAATTTTTTGTTGGAATTATATCCAGCAGGCAAAGTTATCCACATGGTGAGAGATCCGCGTGATGTAGCAGCATCTTACTCTGAACAATCATGGGCCTCGAGTAGTCTTGAATTAACGTGCACCAGGCTGAAGTTGCAATATCTCGAACTCATCAAATCAGAACAGAGGCTACCAAAACAAAACTTCCAGACGTTTAAACTTGAGGAGTTCGCCTTAGAACCCAACATCAAGAAGATTGAGCTTTGCAACTTTCTGGACCTTGATCCCAATGGTTTCGATGGGAGCATTAAGTTCGAAGCCTCATCGTTTGGTCGCTGGAAAAAGAAATTTTCCTCAAACGAAGTCCAGATGATCGAAAGCCAACTTGGTGAAGCCATCGCACACTTCGGATATGCATCATGATCCCCTTTCTCGACCTGGGCGGCGCTTACCACGAACTCAAACCCAAAATTGATGCCGCTGTCTCACGCGTTCTCGAAAGTGGCTGCTACATTCTTGGTCCCGAGGTCGAGGCGTTTGAAACCGAGTGGGCGGCCTATTGCGAAGCGAAACACGCAGTCGGACTTGCCAATGGTTTGGACGCTCTCACCTTGGCCTTGCGGGCACTCGACATCGGCCCCGGAGATGAAGTGATCGTCCCCTCTAATACCTATATCGCCACCTGGCTCGCAGTCTCTGGCGTGGGGGCGACCCCGGTCCCGGTTGAGCCTGACGTGGCCACACACAACATCGACCCCGCACGGGTAGAAGCTGCGATTACATCCCGAACCCGCGTGCTATTACCCGTGCATCTCTACGGCCAACCCGCCGACATGGACCCGATCCTCGACATCGCCAGCCGCCACGGGCTGCGGGTGGTTGAGGATGCTGCACAGGCGCATGGTGCACGCTACAAGGGCAAGCGCATCGGTGCACATGGCGATATTGTTTGCTGGAGCTTCTATCCGGGCAAAAACCTTGGCGCACTCGGCGATGCCGGGGCGATCACTACAAATGACACCGCATTGGCGGAGCGTGTCACGCTCTTGCGCAATTACGGCTCACACCAGAAATATGTGAACGAAGAGGCTGGCGTGAACTCACGTCTTGATCCCATCCAAGCTGTGGTATTACGGGTGAAGTTGGGGGTTCTAGATGCGTGGACTGAACGCCGCCGTGCTGTCGCCACGGCCTACACTACGGGTCTGGCAGAAAGCGGCCTTAGATTGCCTCATGTACCTGAATGGGCAAATCCAGCCTGGCACCTCTACGTGGTGCGCACGTCTGATCGTGATAGGCTGCAGGGCCGCATTACACAGGCTGGCATCGGCACGCTGATCCATTATCCGATCCCACCGCATATGCAGAAGGCTTATATTAACATGGAGATATTGCCCGAGGCACTACCTCTGGCCCGCGACTTGGCCCGCGAAGTACTCAGTCTGCCTATGGGTCCGCAACTGAGTTTAGACCAAGTGCAAGATATTGTTAATGCGCTCAAGAATACTTGACCAGCATGACTGAAGCCTCTAGCTCCCGCAGCCTGATAAAGTCGATGTTGATCATTGGATCAGCGCAGGTCGTCAACATCCTAATTTCTATTGTCAGGATGAAGGTACTGGCTGGTTTGCTTGGGCCCAGCGGAGTCGGCCTATTCAGTATCTACAATAGCCTTCTGGGCATGGTCCAACAAACCGCTGGCCTCGGCATGGGGTCCAGCGGCGTTCGGCAAATCGCATCCTCACGCGGTGACGAGGCGACTCTCAGCCGCGTGCGCCGCGTCCTTTTTGCTGCGCATCTGCTGCAAGGGACATTGGCGATGATCGCCGTCTGGCTCCTGCGTGAGCGCATCACGATCTGGCTTTTTGGTGACGCTCTGCTGGCTACAGAGGTCGGATTGATTGGGATTGCAATCCTTTTTGGCCTCCTCGCCTCCGCGCAAACGGCTCTCTTGCAAGGACTGCGCAAGATAGGTGATCTGGGGCGTGTGACGGTAATTGGCGCCTTCGTAGGGACCCTCGTTGGCCTTGCAGCTGTCTGGCTTCAAGGTGAGCCCGGCCTCATTTGGCTTATCCTCGTGCAGCCACTGGCTGTAGTTTTAATTGCCCTGCACTACACACGTCGCCTGCCCAAACCCATGGCAGCACGACTGTCGCTTGTCGAGACGTGGGAAGTCTGGAAGCCCATGGCCAAGCTCGGCGCTGCCTTCATGCTGGGCAGACTGGCAACGGCAGCTACGCTTCTACTAGTCCGGGGCAATATCTCTCAAGAACTGGGGCTCGACGCTGCCGGGTATTTCGCAGCAGCGTGGGGGATCACAATGACTTATGTGGGCTTTCTGCTTGGTGCGATGGGTGCGGACTACTACCCCCGCCTGACAGAGGTGATCCACGACAAGGTTGCAGCGGTCCGGCTCATGAATGACCAGGCCCAGCTTGGCCTCGCCATCGGTGGACCAGTCTTGTTACTATTTATCGGTCTGGCACCTTGGGTGATCACCCTTCTTTACTCCAGTGCATTTGAGCCAGCTGCAACGCTCCTTCAGTGGCAAATGGTTGGTAATATCTTCAAACTTGCAAGTTGGGCCATGAGCTTTTCCATCGTCGCCGCAGCACGTGGCAAGACGTTTTTTCTCATGGAGATGAGCTCTAACATCGTCTTTCTCGGTATGGTCCTCATCTTTCTGCCTTACATCGGTTTGGAGGTGACGGCCTATGCCTTCGTGCTGGGTTATCTTGTCTATCTGACCATCGTCTATGTGCTCGCGCGCAACATTCATGGTTTCCGCTGGCAGGCACTCTCTCTCGGCCTGCTGGGTCTGCATACGAGCCTTGGTGTTGCGCTGCTGGTGCTGGCGCTGATGGCCCCACTTGCAGCGGCCATTGCCTCGCCGCTTCTTGCCGCGGCGACGGGGCTCTTCGGTCTGCGGATTGTCCTGAGCAAAGTCGGGAAGCAGGGTCACCTCCCCACACGGCTGTATGGAATTTTTGCGAGGCTTGGCTGGCCAATCAGATCTGCCAACTGACCCCACCTGAGACGATGCACGGCTAGGGACGCGTCTGCACACCATTTTTGGCATTTTTGGCAAAAGGAAAATCTTTTGAACACCGACCTCGTAAAACGACAATGCACGTCTCTTCCGGTGGACTTTCCCTTGGTGAGCGTGATCATCTCATCATACAACCACGCACAATATGTGCGCGAAGCATTGATGAGCGTTCAGGCACAGACCTATCCAAACATCGAACTGATCATCATTGACGATGGATCCACTGACGAGACGGCCCAGATCATCGAACAGACGCTCTCCACATTCGATCGTGATCTGCACGTCGTGTTTGAATGTCAGCAAAATGTGGGGATATGCAGCACGCTCAACCATGCTTTGGTCTTGTGCAAAGGAACGTATGTACAATTCCTAGCGAGTGATGACGCTTACCTGCCAGAGAAGACAGAACGCAGTGTTGCCGCACTTCGCAGTTCCGATTACGATGTGGCGGCGGTCTATTGCGATGGATTTCTTATTGATGAAAGGTCGCGCCGCCGCGGTATTTTCAGCAACAAGTATCGCGTTCCACTTGGGCGCGATACGCATCGCGAACTTCTAATTTCAAATTGGCTACCTGCCATGGGCATTTTATATCGGTTCGACGTTTTGGTGGCTCTCGGCGGCTTTGATCCAGAATTGAAATTTGAGGATTGGGATTTATTGCTGCGGCTGACCAAGAAGCATAAAATAAATCGTCTGCCAGACAAGTTGTTCCTCTACCGGATACATGCCACAAACATGACCCGCGATACCGCCATGATGCAGGAAACGACCGCGTCCTTAATGAAAAAGCACTCTGATTTTGCTGCTTTTGATGCGCTGAAAGCAGACTTGAGGCAAAAGTCCTTGCGCGCGCTTTTACGTCACTGGCGCAACTATGACCTTGGCCTCCGCGTAATCAGCAGACGGCTTTTCACTAACCGCGGCATACAGGGTGAGGCCATACCGGCGGCAATCCTGAGCCTGTTGCAATTGCTGGTGGGCCGGGCCAGTATGCGGGTCAGCGCGATCTTGAACCGCCTTGTTGGGGTCAGACTGGGACCGCAATGCAAGGTAGGTGGTCGTCTCAAGATCTCCGGCAACCGCCGCAACCTCAGGATCGGTGCCAACGTCATCTTTGAGGGCGATGCAGAGTTCATCCTGCCGCGAGGATTGGGCCAGGGCAGCATAGTGATCGGCGATTCGTGCGTGATCGCTCAGGGCGCACTTTTTAATTGCATGGCCAGCGATCTATTTCTTGGTCCGTCAAGCTATGTTGGACGCAATGTCGTTCTTCAATCGAACGGCGATCTTCGGATTGGAGCTTGGACCTTGATCGCTGCGAACACTGGCCTCTACGCCAGTAACCATGTGACCTCTGGGAAGGATCAACCGATCTGGACCCAGGGAAACAGTTTCACTGGGATCACCATTGGCCGAAACTGCTGGATCGGCCATGGAGTTGTGGTCGTCGATGGAGTAAACTTGGGCGAAAATTCTATTGTTGGGCCCAACACTGTGGTGCGCGGCGTGCACGGGCCTTCTAGTCGATTGCTGTTAAGAGTCGACTGATCACTTATGCGACGCAACTCATATCCAGAAAAACCTAAATTCTTTGTTTAAAAATACATGAAACCTCTTTCCAACGACATCAGGCGCGCACTTCCCTTCGCCGCCTTTTTGAAGGACTTAGCGTGCATCGGCGTAGAGCCTGTGGCACATGGCGGGCAACGATATGCCGTGATTGCGGCCCGGTCGAATCTCCGGTGGTGGCTCTTGCCGTTGGACAGCCGCCCAGCAGCCACCGCGGGTCTGGACATGCTGCAACCTGTTACACGCGCTGCGAAACTGGCCAAGACCGCCGCACGCGGATTAGCACTTTTTGGGCCGCATGCGCTCCTCGGATGCGGACACCTGCGCTTGTCGCGCCTGCCCGATCTGGACGAAACATTTGATGGGCGTGCAACACATATGTCTTTTTTCACCGGGACTGACGGACCACATAGAAAAACCTCGATGCAGATTATGGACATTGATGGCGCTATCCTGGGGTATGCTAAAATGTCGCGTGCACTACATCTGCGTCCATACCTACGTAACGAGGCCAATGTGCTGACTCGCTTGAAGGAACTGGGCTTGACTTCGGTGGACGTTCCCACGATGCGGGTCATCCGCGATGATGACGAAATGACACTTCTAATCACCAACAGTCTAAAATCGTCATCCCATAGCGTGCCCTTACATCCAGGGATTGATCACCTGTTTTTTCTCGATGAGCTGCGCGCAAAGACAGAACGTCTGGGGGCTGGTGAGGTGCTGGATGGCCTTGAGAGGCGCATGGAGGAGTTGGCATCTGTAGGTGGTACGGATTGGACCAAGCGCATTGCCAGCGTGACGGCGCTTCTGCGTCCAGTTCAGGACCAAATCCCTGTCTGCCTTGCACATGGGGATTTCACACCTTGGAATACTTTTCTGCAAGATGGCCGCCTATACGTCTTTGACTGGGAATATGCCAATTTAGCCTGGCCGGTGGGTTTCGATCTGGCACATTTCATATTGGCTACTATACCGCCTAATCAACAGCCTGATAGCCTAGCCGACCTATTAAGCAAAATCTCCCATGAGCATTTTAGTGGCAACAAAGCAGCAGCATGGCGATCTCTGATACTGTCGTTAAGCTGCCACGCAGTGTTTTATCTTAGCCGACTGCTTGAGGCGGAAAGCTCGATGTCAGACTGGATCGAAGGGCCAACAAGGGCAGTAATGCTCGACCGCTTGCTTGCACAGAGAGACACGTTGACATGAGCGCAAGGTTACCGCGCGTTGGGGCAGTCGTTCTGACTTACAATAGTGCTGCTGACTTGCCAACCTCCCTCGACGGTCTGATAGCCCAACAGGAAATCGACACACGGATCATAATTGTTGACAACGCGTCGAACCCTGAAAACCTCGCATCCATGGAGGCAGTGTTTCGGTCACGTTTTCCAGACGGAGTTATCTTGGACGTTTCAGATGCTAATCCGTCTTACTTTGAGAAGGCGTCGGCTATTTTTGTCCGAAACCCGCAGAATATGGGGTACTCGGCCGGGAACAACGTTGGTGCCCGGCTAGCGGTTAGATTAGGCTGTGAGACGGTGTTGATCGTTAACCCCGATATACGCATTTCGGACCCACGATTTGTCGTCACGCTGTGGTCGGGAATGCAATCCGACGAGCGTTGTCTCGTTGCATCTCCTAGGATATTGACCCTTGCTGGACGCGATGAGCACCCTTTACGAGAGTCGAGCTTCTGGGAGGAATTTCTTTGGATGCGCCAATATGGCCCCCCCAAATTTCGCCCTGCATCATATATCGTTCCGCCAAAAGGCGCAGTGCCCGTCGAAGCCGAAAAGGTCCACGGATCATGTCTGATGATTCGGTCATCCTTTCTTGAGCAGATCGGCTTTCTTGACGAGGCGGTATTTCTCTATAGCGAGGAACCGATCCTTGCCGCGGGTGTACGGTCGGCAAACGGTAGATTGATTGTCTTTCCCGAAGCAAAGGCGATCCATGCGCATATTGCGTCAGCCAAGGGTAACGCGAGCCGCCGGATGCTCAAGTTTATTAAGAGCAGACTCTACTACTTAGATACTTATACCGATTATGGCCCGGTCCAACGCGCGGCACTTCATGTTTCCTATGGCATGCTTGCGATGCTCCATTGGATCAAAGCGCGGTTCAGCCCGGCTTAAGCACTCAATTGCTTACAACCCAAAAGGAAGAGTTACCTAAATGCGAGTTACCCACATTGCGCACTGCACAGCCAAACAAAGCGGGCACAACGCCATTTCGCGCATTGTCCACCACCTTAGGCGGCCGAGAGTGAAATCTAGAGCCTGGTTAACGACGTCCATATGGTAGATGTTACCACATATGAAATCGGTACGCGGCTGTATCGGAAGATCTGATCGTGGCACGAACATACTCAGCTTCAAAAACACAGATCAGATGGACTGAGCTCTATCCAGTCATTTGCCTGATTTTTCTGGCAACTGCTCCGGCAGTTTTTCTAGGCGAGGGAAACCGCAATCTGGGTCTGATCGCGCTCATGTTCATTTCTCCGCTCTTCACGCTGCGAAGAACGTTGTCAACCGAGGCAGTTCTGCTTCTGGGCTTCGCATTATCGATCGTTTTCTTTCCAGCTTTTGTACATTCTGGCGGCACGCGTTGGAGCACTATTCTCTACAGCCTGATGTTTTGTGGTCTTTTTATCTCTTACGATGGCATGCTTCGTCAAGGTAAGCTCAGGTTGGCGAGCTTCTTAAATATTATGCGATATCTGATAATTGCCTATGCTGTTGTTTTGCTCATTCAGCAGTTGTGCGTGTTGCTCGGGCTTCCAATATTTAACCTTAGCAACTATAATCCATCTGAACGATGGAAGCTGAACTCACTTTCGCCTGAGCCGTCGCATTCGGCCCGTATAATAGGGCTTCTAATGTTTAGTTATATCCTCGGATCGCGTCTTTTGGTGCGAGCGAGCAAAACTCACAAAGTTTCCCAGAGGCAATATATCCTTCTTTGGCTGTGCTTCTTCTGGACGATGATTACAATGATGAGTGCTACAGCGCTGGTCATGATCATCATAGTTCTGGTGACTAATACACAAGGTAATGAAATTCGTTTTTATGGGGTTAGCTTTCTACTTGCGATTTTTGCAATATTTTTTATGCCAGGCGACTTGACCGAAAGAATAGTCGAAATATCGTTAGCCACCTTGACGCTTGACTACGAAACAGTTCTGAATGCTGACCATAGCGGTGCAATGCGCATTGCGCCCATGCTAGTTTTGCTCGATGAAACAGAGTTATTTTCAGTTTCAGGCATCTTCGGAAACGGAGTCGATTCTGTCAGTCTTTTTATGTCAGATTACATATGGGGTGTAGCCGAGGGCACATCGGGTGGTGGTCTTCTCGCTCTTTGGTACGAATATGGCCTGATCTCTTTCCTGTTCTTCGTCCTCTTCACATTGTATACTACATCCGCCTTGAAATCGCCTGCAGGATTCTTGATCTGGTTTTCGTTGATATTCATCGCAAGCGTCAACAGTCAGATGGTCTGGTTGGCGATCATTCTGCTGCATACCCTGAGTTTCTACCGCCAGAAGTTGGAGCTGTTCGGCACACGCGAGAATTTATCTCTCCCCGGCCTATGTTATCCACGGCAAGGTAGATTTTGAGACACATTCGAGACCGGGATGAGATCATGCTGATCCGTATTCACAAGCAAGCTACGATCACGCCGAAGGTCCGAGCGGCCATTCAGGGTAGTGATGATGCAGTGACCGTTCTTTTGGAACGCTTCGGTCTTTTGGAACGCTTCGGGCTGGAATCGCAGGCCATGCACAAGTCGCGCAAGCGCGACAAGTCGATCCGAGATAGCTGGCCTTTGGGGGGGAGAACTGAAGCCGATAGTACGGCACAGTCATTGATTCCTTGTAGATTTCAGGAGAATTTCCGTTGAGAGCCGGCTGTATCCTTATCTCAGCATATGCTTGCGAAACTGGTCGCGGCGGCGAGGGTGAGATTGCGTGGCGCATTGTACATGAGCTCGCGGCTGTGCACGATGTGATTGTAATCACCCGCGCAAACCTGAAAGACACGCATGCAGCCTCGTTTGCTGTCAGTCCGCAGCCTATCGGTCTGTCTTTCGAGTATTACGACCTTCCTTGGATTTTTCGTTTTTACAAAAAAGGAAAGAGATTTTTTTTGCTTTACTATTATCTTTGGCAGATCGGGGTTGGGTTGCAAGCTAGGAAGCTCAACCGAAAACAAAAAATAGACGTGTTGCACCATCTCACAGGCGGGATGGACTGGATGCCTTCCGGCCTATCATTATGTCCCGGCCCGTTTGTGTGGGGGCCAGTCGGCAGCGAGGACACTCATCCGGTAATCTTGGGCCACCTTTCTCTGAAATCACGTTTAAAAGACAAGTTGCGGGTAGCGGTTCGGTGGGCGCTACGCAACTTAGATCCTTTTACCCGCATTACTGCTGAGCGGGCGGACGTGGTGCTCAGTCACACGCCAGAAACCCTGCCCACCCGCCTAGCACCAAAGGTCCTTCCGTCTACCCAGACAGGTATCGTCGATCATCCTAGCCTTGCAAAGCCCAAGGCCGATCTGTCCCGGGGTGAACGCCTACGGCTGATCTACGCGGGCGAGTTGAAGGACTGGAAAGGCGCGCGTATGGCGCTGGATGCATCTCTCAAGGCATTCGAGATCGGGGTTGACGCAGATCTAACAGTGATCGGAGACGGCCCCCTGCATGCCGAAATGAAAGTGGTAGCCCAGACCCACCCGAAGGGGAACCAAGTTCGGTTTCTCGGCAAACTGCGGATGGAGCAACTGGTTCAGGCTCTGCATGACAGCGACCTCTTGCTCTACCCGACCTTTCACCATGGACTGGCAACTATAGTTCTGCAGGCCATGCTGACCCGCTTGCCTGTTATATGTATCGAGGGGGATGCGACCGGCCGCACTGTGGGTAAAGAGGCCGGCATCACCGTGTCGCTGCACGCTGATGAACAACCAGCTGAGTTTTTGGCACGCGCCATTGCCGAGCTAGCAGGCGATGAGCCACGGCGAGCCAACCTCGCCCACGCCGCCCGCGAGATCGCACTGGAGCGCTACGCCTACGATGCGCTCACCGCGCGAATCTCAAAAATCTACCTAGATCTCGCCCCCACCATCGTCCTGAACGCTCCTCAGAACTGATTTTGCCATGAAAAACGTAGATCGCCGAGAGGCGTTGTGATTATCCGGGATCGCACAACTCGGAAAGCACGTCATTTAAAAACATAATTAACTGGAAATCGATTTTTAAAAATGAATATACCAAAAACAATCCACTACTGTTGGTTCGGCCCTGAAGATATTCCAGAAAAGGAATTAAAATGCATTAAGTCGTGGAGTGCAATTCTTCCTGATTATGAGCTGATGTTTTGGAATGAGGATTCGTTTGACTTCAAGTTGAACAACTTTGCATTTCAAGCATATAAAGATAGAGCATATGCTTTTGTGAGTGACTACGTAAGAACCAATGTATTATATGAACATGGGGGAATTTACCTTGATGCTGATGTGGAGTTATTAAAAGGCTTTGATCGCTTTTTGATTGATGATAAATGTTTGCTCGGCTTTGAAAATCGCTCGCAGATTGGTACTGCTTTAATGCGCTTTACGCCAAAACATCCATTAATACATGAGTTTCTAAATTACTACCAACACAACGATTTTGTCGATAGTAAGGGGAACGTTAACACTATAGCAAATGTGCGAATTCTAAACGACATTCTTAAAGGCAGAGGTTTGATTGCAGATGGTTCCTGCCAAGTGTTAGACGAAATCAAAATCTATCCAAGGGAATATTTCTATCCTAAAAAAATATCAGACATAGATTTTAGGATTGTTGATGAAACTGTCGCTATTCACAAGTTCTCGGGTAGCTGGATGAGTGAGAGAGAAAAGAATAGAGGTAAAAATATAATTTGGATTAATCTGATGCGCCCTCTCCTTAGGCGGTTAAGAAATTTTGGGCAGAAGATAATTGGAGGGAGACATATCCAGAGTATTGAAGTGCGAATTAGGAATATACTGAAGTGACATCTGCGCGTTGGAATGAGCGGCACGGTCGCATCTTAAGTGATATTCTTTTGCGTTTCACACAAAGTGGAATACGGTATTTTATACTTAGAAACTTTGAGAACCTTCCAAATATCAACCCCTCAAAGGATGTTGATATCATGGTGGACACCAAGCATACCAAAGAAGCTAAAGCGATATTACTCAACATATATCGCGCACATAGAGTTTCAAATTACTATGAGGCGCGTCATGGTTTTGTGCATTGCTGCCATGGTGTGGATGTAGAAAGTAATTTTGCAATAAAAATCGATCTTATTTTTTCCTATATCTCTAAAGGCTTTGAGATATTTACGTTCGATGAGCTCTACGAGCACTCAGAGGATTATAAAGAATTTCGAGTTTTGAATAACTATTTCGAGGGGGTGATGGTTTTCATTTACAAGCAGTTTAACTACTCCCCTCGACTTAAGGATGAGTACAAAGAAATTATTTACAACACCCATAAGTCTTACCCAGGATTCAGCAATTTGCTACGTGATTTGGTTGGCGATTATTTGGCGGAAGACATTCTTGCCTCCATCGAGAGCAGAAGATTCGATGATATGTTGCTGCTTTCTAATAAGTTGACCAAAGCATTAAGGAAATTTGCATTTGCAAAACGCCCCTTGAAAACAATATCTTTGGTTGCTGCATTTTATATCACAAAGGGAAGTAAAGTTATTTTTAGATACAAAAAATACTCTAAATCATTTTCCGTTATCGCGCCAGATGGCAGTGGAAAAACAACTTTTCTGGAAAAATTACTTGAAGAAATCGATTTTTTCTTTGTTAATGACAAAAGTGACAATCGCTGTCGTGTCTATCACTTTCGGCCTAACTTGCTCCCCAATTTAGGTGCTATTGGAGAAAACGTGGGCATTAAAGAGCAGGATAAGGATTTTACAAATCCACATCGTTCAAAGCCTGCTGGAGGGCTCAGTTCTTTTGTCCGTATTTCCTACTACTGGCTAGATTATGTACTAGGCTACAATTTGTACGTCCGACAAGATGTTCAGTTTGACAGATTTAGCGTCTTTGATCGTTATAGTTATGATTTAATCGCAGATCCTGCACGAACGAGACTTGATCTGCCATTGTGGGTACGAAAATTGTTCGTAAAGCTCACGCCCCACCCCAAGGTTGTATTTTATTTGGACGCAGATCCAGCTGTTGTCTTTGGCAGAAAGCAAGAACTTCAACTGGATGAAATTGCTCGTCAGCAAATAGTATACAGAGCGCTGGCGGAGACTCACGATCGATTTTTTTCTTTGGATGCGAACCGGCCTGCCGAGAAGAGTGTTAATGAAGCGCTTCAGGTTATTCTAGATAAATTCACTAAGAGACTATAAACTAATGTGAATATTTTATTACCTGTTCAACCCGCGTGGGTGCTGAAATCTAGCCGTAGACGACTAATATCGTGAATCCACGCGGTCAGCCAAGCAACATGGGCAAGTCACCACCCGCCCGCCTCTTAACTACAAACCGATTCAGCTATGCAGCTTCCCTGAAGAAGTGGGGCTCTTTGCTTATCTGGTTGAACAAGGAGATGAACTGCCGCCGGTTTGGTGTTTCAACTGCCCCTACATTGCCAGATCGCGCTGTCAAAACCATGCGCGATGCACAAAATTAGATGAGAACTTCCAGTGCAGGCAGGGACTGACGATGGGATGTTTAATCAACGTGAAGGGCCGCTATATTGAACTGATCCGTAGCAGTTGGCTGATCTACAACACCTGCTTCCCAGAACAGGCGGTCAATGCGATTTTAGGTCAGATCGTTGCGGACCAATGCGCAAGGCTAGGAAAAGTGCGATGATAGTTTATTGCCATCTGCTGAATGACCGGTCCGGTAGCCCTAGGGTGCTTTGCGCCACCCTTGACGCGCTGAATGCACGCGAGGATGGCGTGCTTTATATTGGCTCGCAGGGACGCGGCGTACTGGAAGAAGCTCAGGTGACTACTCGCCACTATTGGTACCGACGCAGCCGCTACCGCGTCGTGACGCTTTTCACCTATTTCGCAAGCCAGTTGGCACTCTACCTTGCTCTATCGCGCGCGCGCGACATCCCTGCTAATGCCACAGTCTTGGTCAACACACTGCTGCCATTCGGAGCAATGCTATGGGGCAAGCGGACTGGACGGCGCGTGGTGGTGCACGTGCATGAAGTTTCGATCACGCCAGTCTTACTGCGCCGCTTTCTGACCTATTGCGCCGGACGTTGCGCCTCTCAATTGCTGTATGTATCGAGTGATCATCGCACGCGGTTGCAGATTGACGGCCCTCCGTTCAGGATCGTGCCAAACCCTGTTAGTCCAGAACTGGCTGTGAGGGCAGAAAATTGCGCGCCTCGCCCCGACTCTAGAGAAGTGTTCAAGGTGCTGATGCTGGCCTCACTTCGCGGCTATAAGGGGGTCGAAGAATTTATGGCCCTAGCCGCAGGACTAAGGCAGCGCAGAGACATCGTCTTCACGCTTGTCTTGAACGCCAAACCGAACGACGTAAAGGCCTTTGCCGCGCGGCATCCAACGGCGTCAAACGTTACAATCCACCCTCAGACCGACGATCCAGCCTATTTCTACGAGCGCGCTGATCTTGTGCTGAATCTCTCACAGGTTGATCAGTGGATAGAAACCTTCGGGCTAACACTTGTCGAGGCCATGACCTTTGGGATTCCAGTCATTGCCCCGCCCATCGGCGGTCCTGCGGAGATCGTCACGCACGGCCGCGAAGGCTATTGTATAGACTCTAGTGACGAAGGCGCCCTGCGAGACGCAGTCGTCTCATTGGTCGATACGCCTAAAATCTATGCCATTATGTCACTGGCAGCACGGTCACGGGCGAAAGATTTCACATTCGACGCCTATGCGAAATTACTGCGTGCCGCGTTGGCTGGCACCAGCGAAAGTACAGCGCCATGAAAATTGCCTTACTGGGAACCGTTGGCGTACCGGGTCGATATGGAGGCTTCGAAACACTGGCTGAAAACCTTGTCAAACACCACAGCCGCACCGGCAGCGCTAGCGTGTTGACAGTGTGGTGTTCGTCCAAGGACAACGCCACATGGCCCACTAGCTTCCAGAGCGCAAATTTGCGCTACGTCGGATTAAAAGCAAATGGCGTACAAAGTATTCTGTATGACGTTCTCGGACTTTTGGACGCTATCCGCACTGGCCATAACCGGATTTTGTTGCTGGGGGTCTCGGGCGCGATGACGCTACCACTGATCCGTATCTTCAGCCGGGCGCGCATTGTGACCAATATCGACGGCATCGAATGGAAACGCGAAAAATGGAACGGCCTCGCCAGAGCTTTTCTTCGTGCCTCCGAATGGGCGGCGGTGCGCTTCTCCCATGAGGTGATTGCCGACAACCAGGCTGTCGCCGAGCACGTGCGTAAAATCTATGGTGCCAATTGCCATGTCATTGCCTATGGAGGCGATCACGCATTATCACATGACAGTGAGGGAAAGACGCCCGAGAAATTGCCCAAAGGCTACGCCTTCGCTCTGTGCCGGATCGAACCAGAAAATAACGTCCATACAATCCTCGAAGCTTTTTCAAACTTGGAAACCCCACTGGTCTTTGTTGGGAACTGGGGCAATAGCGCTTACGGACAGGACCTGAAGGCTCGCTATGGTGCAATGTCCAATCTGCACATCCTGGACCCGATCTACGACCCTGACACGCTTTATGCGCTGCGGCGCCACGCCTCAATCTATGTGCACGGGCATTCCGCAGGAGGGACAAATCCTTCTCTGGTTGAAATGATGTATTTCGGTGTGCCAGTGCTTGCGCATGGCTGTAATTTCAATCGCTACAGCACTGAGGACAGGGCACTTTATTTCATGAACTCTGACGAGTTGGTGGCGCTGGTTCAGAATTTACCAAATGACGCCAACGAGATCGGCAATAACATGCAGGAAATAGCGCGCCGCCGCTATACTTGGGACCATATCGGAGAGGCCTATTTCGCCTTACTCGAAGACCGCCAACAAAATTAAAAACCTGTCGCGTTGTTCAGACGCAGGGGTGGAACAGAATAAAATTGGAATAAAGATGAAAATTGAAGATACAGCCCTGCCGGGCATCAAGCTGATTACACCTCGTCGCTTCAGTGACCAGAGAGGGTTTTTCGCCGAAACCTGGAATACAAATGTTTTCGCAGAAGCTGGAATCGAGCTGGAGTTTGTGCAAGACAACCACTCGATTTCAGAAACTACAGGCACGGTGAGGGGCTTGCATTTTCAAGCACCACCTCATGGCCAAGCCAAACTGGTGCGCTGTGGCAAAGGGCGCTTTTTTGACGTAGCCGTTGACATCCGTAAAGGCAGCTCGACCTATGGGAAATGGGTTGGCTATGAGCTGAGCTCCGAAAACGGCCTTCAGTTGTTAATACCATCTGGATTTGCCCACGGCTTCATGACGCTCGAACCCTCAACTGAGATAGCCTACAAATGCTCAAATTTCTACTTTCCAAAGGCCGAGGGGGCCTTGCGCTGGGATGACCCCGCCATCGGAATTGAATGGCCGCTATCTGTGATCGCGCCTGCACTCTCAGAAAAGGACGCCGCCACGCCTGGTCTTGACGGATTCGACAGTCCGTTCAGCATGGAGAGTGAAGCATGAAAGTCCTGATTACCGGTGGCGCAGGATTCATTGGTTCCGCCGTCGTTAGACGCGCCATTTCCGACGGTCACGAGGTCGTAAACCTTGACGCAATGACCTATGCTGCCTGTCTCGACAACGTAGTTTCTGTGGCGGACAGCCCCGCTTACGCCTTTGAGCACGCCGACATACGCGACCGCACCGCCCTCGACCGGATCTTCACCCAGCATGAACCAGACGCGATAATGCATCTGGCCGCCGAAAGTCACGTAGACCGGTCCATCGACGGCCCTGGCGATTTTATCGACACCAATATCATCGGCACGTACAATATGCTTGAGGCCGCCCGAACCTATTGGGCAGCACAAAGCCACCCCGAAAAATTTCGCTTCCATCACATCTCTACTGACGAGGTATTTGGATCCCTACCGCCTGCGCCCGAGGTGATGTTTACCGAAGACACACGTTACAATCCACGCAGTCCCTATTCAGCCTCGAAGGCTTCTTCCGACCACTTGGTCCGCGCTTGGCACGAGACCTACGGCTTGCCTGTGGTCCTGACCAATTGCTCGAACAATTACGGCCCATACCACTTTCCGGAGAAGCTGGTCCCTGTGATCATCTTAAATGCTCTGGCTGGAATGCCACTGCCGATCTATGGAAAAGGCGACAATATCCGCGACTGGCTTTACGTTGAGGACCACGCAGACGCGCTGCTTCTCGTCGTTCAAAAAGGCGAATTGGGCCGGTCCTATAATATCGGTGGCGAGAACGAACGATCAAACCTTGAGCTGGTCAAGACGCTTTGCACCATCTTGGACAGGCTGCAGCCCAAGGTGGGCAGCGGATCCTATGCTGATCAAATTACCTTTGTGGCCGATCGGCCGGGTCATGACGCCCGCTACGCAATTGATCCATCGCGTATTCGAAAAGAGCTGGGCTGGCGTCCCTCAGTAACTGTGGAAGAGGGCCTTGAGAAAACCGTCCAATGGTATCTCGACAACGAGAGCTGGTGGCGTCCACTATTGAACCGCCACGGAGTTGGACAACGAATAGGGACTAGGAAATTTCGATGACCATTTATCTCTCTGATGTTGCAAAAGGACACAACAACAACTTCAATATTATGCGGATGCTTGCTTCAACTGGCGTCTTAATATCTCACGCATATCCGTTAAGTCTGAGTTGAGGTGTAGGCGATCCCATTCACGCGATTTTCGGAATTAGTCTTGGGACCGCATGCGTCATGATATTCTTTTGCATTTCTGGGTTCTTCGTTGCGGGGAGTTTTGAGAAAAATTCATCAGTTAAAAAGTTCATATTAGCTCGAATTTTACGCCTGTTTCCAGCATTATTTGTTTGATTAATAGCGTCAATCCTGCTTGCCTCCCTTTTGACAGAAAGTGAACCTAGGCACTATTGGTCAGCAACCCCACAGTATTTTTTTTATAATTTCACGTTATTTTTTGGTCAAAACGAACTACCCAGTGTATTTAAGGAAAACATATTCAGCCCAACAATAAAAGGGTCATTGTGAACTTTGATTTTGAAATAATACTCTATTTTATCATTTTGGCTTTGGGCGTTTCTGGATTTCTTGCAAAAAAAGTTTTTAATTTTTTTAGCAGTATTTTTAAGTTTGCTTCTATTATCAAAATTTTTCGAATTTCCTTATAGGGCCAATCTAATATTAAAGCTTGGTTACCCGTTTATGTCAGGAGTGGTATTTTGGGTTTGGCGCAGAAGCATCCCATTCACAATAAGTTTTGCGGCTGGATCAGCAATTTATATAACAATATCATGTTTTCTCCCCTTACCTCATTTCACAATTTGGATTGCAGTGACCTATATAATATTTTTCCTGGGATATAGCGAAATACCTTCCCTAAAAATATATAATCGTTTTGGCGACTATTCGTATGGGGTATATATTTATGCATTTCCAATTCAGCAAATTTACGTTCAGTTGGGAACCGAGAACCCTCTACAGAATATTGTTCTCTCACTACCCACGGCTTGCATATGTGCTGTACTTTCTTGGCATTTTATCGAAAGTCCCGCCCTAAGATTGAAGCAAAAAAATTCAAATGTGAAAAAAGATTTGGCCTAGTATAAATGCAGCAGAAAATATTAGTTTTTGGCCGCAGTGGCCAAGTGACGACAGAGATTCAAACCTTGGCTGATATTTTGGCCCTGGGACGCGCTGAGGTGGACCTGTCAGATCCGGCGGCTTGCTCTGCCGCTATCAACGCCTACCGGCCCCGCGCAGTGATCAACGCTGCCGCCTACACGGCCGTGGACCGCGCCGAAGAGGAAGAAGAGCTGGCCACCGTGATCAATGGCGATGCGCCCACTGCCATGGCCCAGGCCTGCGCAGCCCTGAATATTCCGCTGGTACATATCTCGACCGATTATGTTTTTTCTGGAAATGGCACAAGCGCGTGGGCGCCTGCTGATAAAAGGACACCGCAAAATGCTTATGGGCGGTCCAAACTGGTGGGAGAGCAAGGCATCCGCGCCGCAGAATGTACCCATGCAATTCTGCGCACATCTTGGGTGTTTTCTGCTCATGGCAGCAATTTCGTCAAAACTATGTTGCGCCTGTCAGAAAGCCACGACAAGCTCAGCGTTGTTGACGACCAGATTGGTGGGCCTACGCCCGCACGTGCGATTGCCGCAGCGTGCCTGTCGATCGCGCAGCAGCTGTGCGAAGATCCGGACAAAACCGGAACCTATCATTTCAGCGGTGCGCCAGACGTCAGCTGGTGTACGTTCGCCCGGGATATTTTTGCACAAGCGGGTCGGTCAACGCACGTTTCCCCAATCGCCACGCGGGATTATCCCACTCCTGCCGCCCGACCACTGAATTCGCAGCTAGATTGCCAGACTACAGAACAGGTCTTTGGCATCTCCCGCCCCAATTGGCGTGCGGACTTCGCTGAAATTATCACAGATTTAGGGATCACCACATAGCGTAATAAAAGTGTGACCTATACTAATTAGTATTTGTTCATATCCTTTTTTATCAGATTCTAACCAATTACCTTCAGATTAAGGCAGTTGGTGATGCTATGATTAAATTTGGTCAAAGTTTTTGAATGACATGCGTTGAACAAAATTCAGGTCAGTTTTTCAAGTCCACTGCAAAATATAAGTAATTGGAATTGGTAATATGAGCGATGAACAACTCATAAGCATTGAAGAAAAAGGTGACTATTGGCTCTCAAAGAGTAATACCGCTTATCATATAATTGATCCTAAAGCCTCTGATTTGATCTATATCGACGAAATCGGGAATTTCAGCCTAGGTAAGAGTGGCGACCAACATTATATTTTAGATGCTAATGGTAACAGCATTAGGTTTGATGGGCCCACATATGCACCTGGATATTCGTTTACGGACACCCCGCTTCACGTTGAAGAAAGTTTTACTAATGAGGGCTTTCAGAATGACTATCCCGATGGTAATTTTTGGGTTCTGTTTCAAAGGGAAGAATGGGCCAACAAGGGGGGCGTCTCTAACTATGGGTATATGGCTCGTAAGTATGATGCGTCAGGTGTGTCCAAAGGTACTGATTTTGTAAAAACTGGCAACCACGTTGAACTTCGGCCTTATATGGAATACGAAGCGATGTTCGGAGTTGATTTGAACAATGATAAGATCATCCCCACAGGAATAAATCCTAATAATTTGATGGATATTAGCGGCAACCAACATCACATCGATGATGGACATGTCAGCGATGGCATAATCTTAAAAATAGATAATACCACAATAGACCCAAACTCCAATGGTGGTTTGAATGCTACCCAAGTTCAGAAAAATGGGGACTACTATGAGGTATTATTGGAGCATGAAAATGTAAAATATGATGTGTGGAAGGTCAATTCCGAAGGCAATTTCGTCTCGAGTATTAAAGCTAAGTTATGGCAAGATGAAGAAAAGTTTGGCGTTGATATTAATTTAGATGGTGACACCGGTTTACAGCCAGTAGAGGAAATCGGGAGTGTGCATCTTAAACATGGCGACAACACATATAATGGCGCCCCACAATACTACATCGTTGACGGCATTAAGGACCCAATTGGTTTAACAAACGGAGGAGCCACAAAGGGTTCAACCTCCTATGCCGGCTGGAGTGCCACCCAAGTCATTGCGAGCGGGGACGGAGGCTATGAGGTGCTTTGGTCTCATACTGGTGGGAAATATGAAGTGTGGAAGGTCAATTCCGAAGGCAATTTCGTCTCGAGTATTAAAGCTAAGTTATGGGAAGATGAACTAAAGTTTAACCTTAATCTCAATGGAGATGGTCACATAGGTTTACAGCCAGTAGAAGAAATCGGGAGTGTGCATCTTAAATATGGCGACAACACATATAATGGCGCCCCACAATACTACATCGTTGACGGCATTAAGGACCCAATTGGTTTAACAAACGGAGGAGCCACAAAGGGTTCAACCTCCTATGCCGGCTGGAGTGCCACCCAAGTCATTGCGAGCGGGGACGGAGGCTATGAGGTGCTTTGGTCTCATACTGGTGGGAAATATGAAGTGTGGAAGGTCAATTCCGAAGGCAACTTCCTCTCTTATAATAAAGCTAAGTTATGGGAAGATGAACTAAAGTTTGGCGTTGATCTCAATGTAGATGGTGACGCCGGTTTAGTAGAAATAGAAGCAATCGGTAATGTTGCTCTTAAACATGAAGGCAACAAATACTTTATCGTTAAAGGCAGTGATGATCCGATCAGCTTAACATACGGAGGTGCCCCAAAGGGTCCAAATTCCTTTACTGGCTGGAGTGCTACCCAAGTTGAAGCAAGTGGGAGCGGAGGCTATGAGGTGTTTTGGACTCATACTAGTGGTCAAACAACAGCTTGGAAAGTTGATGCGTTAGGTAGTTACCAATCGCATATTTCTGTTACTAAATCTGTGACTGAAAGTGGCATAACAATCATTAAATACGATAACCATTCTTGGAAATTTGGGGGTAATGGTAATGATAGCCTTTCCGGCAGTATTGGAAACGATACTATCGATGGTGGAGATGGAAATGATCATATAAATGGCTATAGTGGCCATGATACGCTAATAGGTGGCGATGGAAATGATCGCCTTCGTGGCAGTCATGGCAATGATCAAATTGACGGTGGCACTGGCTCCGACACCATAACAACTGGCAGCGGTTTGGATAAAATCATCCTACGCATTGGTGACGGCGGCAACACATTATTAGACGCTGACATAATCACTGACTTCACAGAGGGTAGCGACAACTTCGGACTTGATGGTGGTTTGCTATTTTCGCAACTCGTTATCGCTCAAGGTTCTGATGCTTATGCCAGTGATACTATCATTTCCGCAGGATCAGAGTACCTCGCAATCTTGCAAGGGATCGATGCAAGCCTACTTTCAGATGCCAACTTTGAAACAGTAGATATCGCATAATCGAATGACAGAAAACTATCTGATTACTTCACTAAAACTCAAAACAAGTTTCATTTTCTTAGCGTGCGTTGCCCTAGTCGGCTGCATTGGTAACAACAATCCCACAGTGGAACCTTTCCAGCCAAGTTCTGTGCTCACGTACGACAAACCAATGGCTCTAGAAGCCAATTCGTCGGCCTTAGTTCAGGCCATTGTCAGCAAGCCCAGTGTCTCTCAAGCCTTAACTTCAGCTGCAGTGGCAAAAGAGCGTGTGGCGATTACCCTTTCACAAAAAGAACTGACGGTAAGTGGGAGTGGCTCTTCTGGTTTTAAAGCTGACACCGATGATGGCTCTGAGGGAGTATTAATCGTTGGGGTTACCGCTCAAAAGCTTCTCAATGATAACGGCAAAACAGATCGTGCAATTTACCTCAGCGAATTACTTGCTGAAACATCCAAATTGGAAAGCCAGATTGCGTTCGACCAAGCATTACAACAAATCTTGGACGCGTATATTGCTCAAAGTACAGCCTTAGAGGTTGATCGCATCATTACGTACTACGTGGCTTTGTTTAACGAACGCGAAGATTTGGTTCAATCCGCAGTTGATGCGGGTGTGCTGTCAAATTCAGACTACCTAGAGCTACAGTCTTTGAAAAATGAAATTCTCTCTGAGCAAGCTCAAGCTGTGTTCCAGTCAAATTCCTCTGCGAGCTTTTTAAGAACTTCCCTCGGTAGTAATTATGACGCGGCATTGGCTGAACTCGTTAAGCGCTATGCACCTACAAGTGGTTCCAAGTTATCGACAAAAAATTCTAATCAGGTCACTCTTCTAGAGTTGAAGAAATCACAAATTCAGACTGAAATCAAACTTCAGAAATTATCTAAAACGCTCACCACAAATTGGCAATCTACAGTTAGCAGCCCAAAATCTCGTGGGGCGGGTAGTACCTTGTTTGCTGGGATTACCATGAATTTTCCGATTAAAGATGGTGGCCGGTCTGTGGCAACAATTACTGCTTTGCAAAAAGAGCTTGAAGTGAACGCCTTAGAGGTTGCGACTTATGAGCAAGAGGTGACCCTTGCTCAGCAGGGGTTTGATAATTTCTTTGCCTATTATGAAAAACAGAAAGTCCTTCTGAATGAGCGAAAGCGCATTGCTGAAGACCGTGTTGTTGAACTTGAATTGAAGCTAAAATCTGGACGCGCAGATGTAAGCGCACTTGCTAAAGAGTTTTTAGCTCTTGCTCGGACTGAGATAGCCATTGAGCGGTTGAACTTTGATCGTAAGACAAAGACGCTATCTGCTTTGAGTGTTACTGGGCAAACCTGTGAGTTGGTTCGTCTTTGCAATGCTATCGGTATTGGAAATTCTAAATGATAGCGGTTGAAGCTACGGAAGTAGATGCTCCAAACCAGGTGCGTGATGCCTTTGTTATTCACGCGTTATTGCAACGTCTGGAATCAAAAAACACTTACAATGAAGTGAAAGAGGCCGTTTCATCCAGCCCACGGGAAGCGACGATAGAGCGGGCCAGTGACGCTATAAGTGGCTTTGGCTTCATTTGTAATTCGGGAAGTGCGAAAGTCTCTGAGATTTCTGCTGGGTTATGTCCCTCACTCTTGCTGGGTAAAGAGGGTGACCTCGCCATTTTAGAAAATGTGCGTGGTGATGAATTTACAATATTCGATGGAAACACACGTAAAAAGCGCAAGCTGAACAAAGCAGAGTTCAAGCAGTGGTATTCTGGACAACTCGTATACGCCCAACCTGAACTTGAAGGGCATAAGACGGTAAAAGCGCGCCTGAAAGCTCTCAGTCCCTTGAAGACATTGGGAACGTCACGGTTTTCTTGGATTGCGATCGCAGCCTTGCTTTCCAATATCTTAGGATTGTCCACCTCACTTTTTGTAATGGTGGTTTACGACAGAGTTTTGCCTAACCAAGCGACACAATCGCTTTATGCTCTGGCCATTGGGGTTGGGTTTGCTGTCCTGTTTGATACGCTTCTGAAGGGCGCACGCAGCCGTATTGTGGAGCGTGCATCTGTGGGTGCTGATATTGCTGTGAATGAGGATATATTTGAGCAGTTTATCGAAGTTTCCAATACCAAAGACCGAAAGTCCATTGGTGAGCTAGCCTCAGTTATGCGTGACTTTGAAGTTTATCGAGACTTTATGAGTTCAGCTACAATCCTGACTTTGATTGATTTGCCCTTCGTTCTTGTCTTTGTGGGAGTGATTTACATTATTGGGGGTCCTTTGTTCCTCATTCCATTGACATGTATTCCAGTCATTTTGACCCTAATATTAGCGGTTCAACCATTACTGGTTCGCAATTCAGCTGCTGTTTCAGCATCCGCACAATCGCGCCAAAGTCTGCTTGTTGAGGTCTTGGGGGGCTTGGATGCGCTTCGGGTAAACGGTGCTTTTGCGCTGATGAAACGGAAGTTCCTTACGCAATCCAACTTTTATGCGAAGGCATCTCATCAGGCTAAAAGCTATGCGCAGATTAATGGAAACACGATCACGATAATCCAACAAATATCCCAAGTTGCGATCATTGTTTATGGGTTCCACCTGTTTGCTGACCAAGTGATTACAATGGGTGCCATCATTGCGACGGTTATCTTATCTGGTCGTGCACTGGGACCACTTGCCAAAGTTGGGCAAACGCTTGGACGGGCGAATGCTGCATTTGTTGCTCGGGGTAATTTAAAGAGGTTCTTGTCAGCGGCACGTACTCACAGTGATGGGAGTGGGTCTGCAATCAGGAACACACAGAACGTTGCAGTAGAAATAAGCAGTGCAACTTTGCGCTTGTCGGAAATGGGTCGACCACTGTTCAACGGCCTTAGTCTTTCTATCAAGAAGGGTGAAAAGGTCGCTATCGTAGGACGTACAGGCTCTGGAAAAACGACATTGGTAAAGATGATCGTAGGTCTTCTAAAGCCTGAGACTGGCTCTGTCACAATCAATGGCTCAGATATAAGGCAATATCCTCGTGCCGATCTGTTCAGGGCAATTGGGACAGTGTTCCAAGAGCCATGGCTGCTTGCAGGGACTTTGCGAGATAACGTTGGTTTAGGCCAAGATGACTGCTCAGAAGAGCATATTTTAGCGTGTTTAAAAGCGGCTGGTGCTGACTTTGTTGGGGATGGAACAACTGCTGCTTTAGAGTTTGCCATTCAAGACCAAGGCAGCAATTTGTCAGGTGGTCAAAAGCAAGCGGTTATGATGGCGCGTGCCCTTGCATTTAAACCGGCTCTTTTACTGTTTGATGAACCTACGAGTGCGATGGATGGTTTGACTGAAGCAAATGTAATTAAGCATTTGTCAGAACAGTCAGATGATCGAACGCTTGTCATTGTCACTCATAAAATGCCTGTCGTGGCTATGTGTGATCGTGTCATTGTAATGGATCAGGGTAGGATTGTTGGCGACGGTACGAAGGATGCGTATTTTGAGCTTCTGAAAAAACAATCAGAGAAGAAGAACTAAGATGCGTCTCGCTCAAAATAACACATCCAGTGGTCGCGAATACTTTCTGATTACGTTGGTCACTGCCATTTTTGCAGTCTTCTTAGTGTGGGCCAATTATACTCAATTGGATTTGGTTACGCGCGGTAGCGGACGTGTTATTGCTGATGGCCAAAATAAGAACGTACAGTCCCCTGAGCGCGGCACAATAGCCGCCTACGTGGTTGAAGAGGGCAGTTCGGTTACTGCAGGGCAAATCATCGCCACCATCAGCCCAATCGAAGCTGAGGGCGTCTTAGAAGAGCTTGAGGCTCGCCTAAGCAATCTGAGACTAAAGATGATCCGCTTGGATGCTGAATTGAATGGAAATTCTATTGCCAGCGTTCGCGACAAAGCCACTGATTATTCAGATGCGCTTTTAAATGCTGAGATTGAACTTATGGCCTCTAGGCGCGAAAGCCTGAATGCAGAATTGACGAATTTGAACCAAGACAAACAGCGCAAGGGTAAAGCTCTACTTAGCCTTGAGGCTGAAATTGATGGCCAAGCTGTACTTCAAACGCTTTTGAACAAGGAAATGCTTGAGGTGTTACCATTGGTCGATGCTGGGGTGTTGGGAAGCTCGGAACGCTTCAGGCTTGATCGGGAAAAAGCATCAATCCGAACACAGCTTCAGGTATTGTCGGAGAAAGTTGCTCAGACTGAATTGGAGATTGAGCAGATTGATAGCCAGCTAGACGCTGTTCAAATTAATTATAATACTGAAATTTATAAGGAACGATCTCAAGTTACTGGTGAGATTGCTGAGTTGGAAGTTCGTCTTCCTGCGATCCGTCAACGCGTTAATGAAACTGAAATCCGCTCACCGATTGATGGCATTGTTAACCGCGTATTTTTTAACTCTGTGGGAGCGGTAGTTTCCAGTGGGGAAGTTGTTGCTGAAATTGTTCCAACAGGGGGGCAGTTGCTTATCGAAGCCTTCGTTGACCCAAAGGACATCGCGACAATTGAGCCAGGCCAAGCTGCTAAAATTAACCTTACCGCATATGATCCATCCAAATACGGGTTTTTAATTGGAACACTCACCAAAGTGTCGGCAGACACGGTGTTTAGGGAAGAAACTAAGTCCTCTGCATACTCAGTGAATGTGTCTATTGATACGGCAATTTATGAGAGTGAAGGCATACCAGTTTCTATTGTCCCTGGTATGATTGCACAGGTTGATATTATTCGTGGAGAACGCACGATTCTTGAGTATTTCTGGCAACCGATAGCAAAGATGAAAGACACGGCGTTTCGTGAATAAGCCCTTTTTTACGCTAGTGTATTTTAAATCTGACCTCCGCCTTTGATCCCTGTAAATATAAAAATATTTATTGGTCCATTAGCACTAATGGACAATGACCGTATGGAGATCTGTCTGCATCTCAACCAAAATCATCTGCTAAATAATCGGATACTTACCTTCTCCATGCCAAGCATTGAAAATATCATTCAGTAGTCGGTATATTTATGTTGGGAAGACCAAGAGAGGGTATAATCTGGTTAATCATGCGATTCCAGTTTGTGATGGGCTGCGTTCCCACAAAAACAACGTCTTTGGGCCTTAGTTCCAGGCGTGTCGCAAGAAGGAAGTTGGCCGCATTTTTAGCATCGAGGTGCAGGGCCTTAATAGGAGCAAAGTTTTTAAGGTCTTCCCCCCCCCTTAGAACATAAATCTGTTTAGGGTTTCCCGTCAAAGACAGCATCCCACCGCTACTCTCCAATAATGCATCTGCAAGAACGGCCTTATGTTCGAAAGGTAGTGTGTAACGAGACTGCTTAACTACTTCACCAATGATATACACATATTCCCTGGGAATGCTTCCATACTTCATCCTAGAAAGGAGGCTGCTGGCATTATTCGCGTTGGCTTCAGTCTGTGATTCAAACTCTTGTAATCTTTTTGCTTCAGCCTCCTGACGGAGGCCTAAAATTCTGTCGAATTCATCGGTAACATCCACAACAATAGTGTCACCATCTTTAAGCAATATTCTGTTAGTATCATTCTGGTTATATATTTCAGGACCAAAAATTTGGTAGATAGAATCGTCTCGGTAAAGCCTAACGATGATAAAAGATGCGTCGCTAATAGTGAAACCACCGCTCGCGTATATAGCCTCATCCATGTATAGAGGTTGAAAAGTAAGTGGCAATATTCCTGGTGATTTTACGTTACCACTGATAGAAACTTTTTGAGAGTTAAACTCAGTAATTTCAATGCTGAAAGATGGATCTACACCCCCTGCAAGAAGGCGTTGATAGACAGTGGATTCAGCTTCCTGAAGTGATAAACCTCCGACAAAAACTCGACCAATGTCAGGAATGGAGACAGCTCCGTCATCCTGAACCCTGAAACCCCGCTGACTGTTTTGTGATGCAATAAGGCCATTCAACACATCACCAAGGCTCTCCTTCAGCTGCATGTTTAGAGTTAAAACATCACCAACACCAATCGTATAGGCCAGAGGTTCCGGCTGAGGCATACGCCACTCAATAATGCCAGAGAGCCTTTGGGGGTCAAAAATTGGATCCTGACGTTTATCACCGTTTTGACTGTTTTCTAAGTCATCAACAGATACAAAAGCATTTGGCCAACTCTGAGGTGTATAAGGCGAACTATTTGCCTCCAGAACTGTCTCCGGTGTCAGGTGAACGACACGAATATTCGCGCTAGTGTCGTCGCGCACAAAGGTGGGCTGATACGCAATATCGCATGCACTCAGTGTGAATACGATAAAGACTGAAATTGCGCGCTTCATAAACCTTCCAGCTAAATTCTGAGTTGATCCGTTATCTACGTATTCGCGTATGTTAAAATCGACCACTAAAGCGCCAAACGCCACCCAACAGTTTTTCTGATTGTATTCAGCTTTCATAATATTCAGATCCGTATGCGCCGTATCCATATGAGCCTGTATAGCCATAAGTCTTTGCATTGCGTGTGTCGATTTGGTTCAGAACCAGCCCTATTGTATTGACGCCGATGCTTGAAAGCATTTCAAGGCCTTGATTAACCTCCATGCGGGTACTTTTGTTCCACTTAATAATGTAAATACTGGCATCACTAATACTACCGATCAAGCGAGCGTCTGGAACGGCCAGAACGGGGGGGGAATCTATTATTATATAATCATAATGTTCACGGAGTTCAGTAAGAAGTTTGGAGAAGCCTTGAGAGGCGAAGATGTCAGCAGCGTTTTTATCGCTCCTAGTGGAAGTGAGAATATCAAATCCTAACTCGTCCACATAAAGGCTCACTTCATTCAAATTCTTATCACCCGCTAAGAGATCGAGGAGGCTAACTGAATTGTTCCTATCAAATTCGATCGAGTGAACGCGTCTCCTGACATCAGCTTCCATTAAGAGAATGCGTTTACCCAGGCCCGTCATGTTTTGAGCGAGGGCAAAAGATAGTAATGTCTTGCCCTCTTTAGGAACCGAAGACGTCAACATAATGACTTGTTTGGCTTGATTAGGATTGGCCAGGAGAATGGATGTGCGCAGGTTGCGAACAGCCTCTGAAACCATCGAGTTAGGCTTAGTCTGAAGGTACGAAATAGCAGTCTTTCTATTTAGTAGAGGAATGAGGGGCACGCCCGCCAGAACGCTGTAGCCGCTGTTATCACGCAACTCGTTTACCGATCGAAAGCCTGAAAAACGCAATTCCCAAAAGATTAAAAGACTGGCTCCCATCATTAACCCAATGGTGCCAGCAAGAAATAGAAGTCGGCTTTTGTTTGGGCTGGACGGACCTGTTTGAATTGCTTTGGAGAGGAGGCGACCATCAGCCGTTTCAAGCCCCAGCTGAACATTCATCTCTAGCATACGCGTGAAAAAGCTTTCATAGAGGAGGCGAGCACCCTCTGTCTCACGCTCAAGCTGCTGGAGGACTATCAGTTCTCGGGACTGCCGCTCGATCTGTTTTGCGAGGAGAAATTCAGATGCTTCAAGAGCTGACAACTGCTTCTGTTCTCGCTCTGCCTCCTCCTCCTTGTTGAGCATAAAATGCTCTACTTGCAGGCTGAGGTCGTCTAGAGATATCTTATTATTGCGATAGCCAGAAATCGCTTGGTTTAGGCGAAAGTCATTTGAAAGTTTAATGATGGATTGCAGATCACCGGCTTCTCCAAATGATCGCAGGATTGTCAAAGTGTCCGTTTTCTCTTGAACAATTTCAGCTTTCTCCCTCAGGCGCGTGCTCATATTACGAAGTTGAATTTTTTGTGACTTAAAAACAATGGGATTGACAAGTTCTGACTGACTAGAAAAACCAGCCAATTCTGTCTTTAAGTTCTCAAACTCTTGCTTCAATTCAGATGCACGGCTGGAGAGAAATTCTGTGGCGCCTGCGAGTATTTCTGATTTAATTTGAACCTGGTTTTCAATGTAAAGCGTTGCCATTTTGTTAGCCATTAGAGGAGACAGAGCAGCGTCAGTCGTCGTGGCTAGAATATTGATTACCCGTGTGTTCTTAGTGTTTGAGAATGCCATACTATTGAGCACAGAATTGATTACAATTAAACGGACTTCCTCGGGAGAGCTAGGTTTGTTTGGTTTTTCTGGCGCAACGCCAAAGAGATTGAAGAGTTGCGTTCTGATTTGGCTGGACAGCCGAGGCTCTCGCAAAAGTGGATTGAAAGCAGCATCGTTGGTGAGGTCAAGCGAATCCACGAGCTTGCTGACAAGTTCGCGCGAGCGTAAAATCTCGAGCTCAGTGTTGATACCCGTGTCTGTTATTGGTCCATTCGGCATGAGGCTTTCTATGTCAGTGAGTATTTTTTCAGGCTGGTGCTCTTTTAATGCAACCTTTGCAGTCGCAGTATATACATGAACGATAATGTGCCTAAAATAGAAGTCTCCAACGCCTACAAAAAAAAGAGCAAATGCTAGCATTATCCATTTGCCCCGCCACAGTGAGGCGGCCAGTTTTATCAGGTCAATTTCACCATCAGTAATACTTGGTTCTGGGCTGTGGTTGGGGTTGAAGAAGTTCAACTAGAATTAGCCTTGTCCGTTTCTTCCATGAAACCTGCAACGCAACCAGGTTTTCGTGTCTCATCGATTTTTTGAAAATTAAGAAGCAAGCCAATCTGGTCTTTCTCTTTGGCCAAACAATTTGATACTAAATTGTTTGAATTTAACCCGACAAGAGCCATCTCTGAATAGACTTTGGATGTGTTTGCAGCATTGGTTAAATTGGCACCAAGCTTTAAGAGATGTAATGGCGTTGGGCCTTCAATGCGATTTTTTCCCCAAACGCAGTTCTTTTGTTTGGCTTCACCGATCCAG
>Ga0206126_10001026_pt1 | contig 35370 bp, 26 predicted proteins | sample Helgoland_Spring_5_FD_148621 | JGI IMG/M metagenome (GOLD analysis project Ga0206126, IMG submission 148621) | Pelagic subsurface seawater microbial communities from Kabeltonne, Helgoland, North Sea - Helgoland_Spring_Bloom_20160412_1 | ecosystem: Environmental > Aquatic > Marine > Epipelagic ...
GATTTTATACATGGATTCCAAAAATAGCCTTATTTGAAGAGATTAGAATATAAATTTTAATAAAATCTTTTGGGGTAAAACAAATGTTCGATATTTCAATAGAGAACGCTACTAAAACAATAAAACGTTTATACTTTTATAAAGTGTAACCGTTTTTTTATTTGACAGTATTTCTATTTAACTTTGTAATAAATAAAACAATATGGTGATAAATAAAAAGCGATTGACTTTCATTTTTTCTATCTTTCTTCTATTTTCATGCAGCAAGAGTACAGATATTAGCCAAACTGATCTTTTTCCAGAAAATGGAGTTCTCCCCTCTAGTATTAATCACAATGGTTCGTCAAGAAATTATGCACTATACATACCGCCAGGATATAATGGCAAGGATGCATTGCCTGTTGTGTTTAATTTTCATGGTTCAAACGATAACGCCATAGATCATTTATTTAATACATCCGATATGCGATCAGTAGCAAGTTTTGAGCAGAACCCATTCTTCTTGGTTTATCCTGAAGCAGGGATTTGTGACGGAAAAACTACTTGGAATCCGTCCGCACAAGGTGGGGTAAATTGTCTTGACGATCTAGATTTCATAGAGACTCTGATTGATAGTTTATCATTAAACTTTAAAATAGACGAATCAAAAATTTATGCATGCGGTTATTCAGAGGGAGGAGCAATGGCTCTTAGTCTTGGTGTTTCGAAAAGTAATCGATTTGCTGCAGTAGGCTCTGTATCTGGGACTATGTTGAACTTTAACACCCCTTTAAACCCTATGCCAACTATTATAGTGCATGGTACTGATGATGGTGTCTTCCCTTACCTAGGTGATACAGTCAATAATTCAATTCAATTACAACTTGATTTTTGGGTAAATTTTAATAACACGGAGACAGTTCCCCTTTTATCAAGTGAGACTAATAATTTTAATGGAATCACTACTGAGCACTACCGATATTTACAAGGTGACAATAACGTAGCTGTAGAACATTATAAAATTATTGGTGGTTTACATAGGTGGAGATTGGATCAAGCTATTTTTCCCGCTGGAAGTAGTGCAGACGACGATACAGGTCTTTTACTTTGGAACTTTTTCGAAAATTATAGTAAGTAAGTAAGACGACATGATACTTATAAACCTACGAGGAAACTAGGGGGACTCTTTTTTTTGCAGTAAACTCAATTATACAAGGGGTTTAAAAGTGTATTGGTTGAGTGTTAAATAGTTGAAACTCTATGTATTTGGGGTAGGGTTGAATTTGCAATGAAAAACAAATGAAAATAAACAAAAGAAGCTCTAAACCATAGGTATATATTCCTCCTTTAGTTTAGGGTGTTCTCAACCCTTTAAATTAGTTAAACTTACATTTACTATTGTTTATTATAAACTCATTATAATGATTCAATCAGCAAAATATAATTTATTTAAATTTTATTATATTACAGGATGAAATACTATGTTATTGCTTTTTTGTTTTTGTTCTCAATGTGTGAACAAAATGATAAATTGACCAAAGAAGATATAAATATTGTTAAAGGTCAGTATATTCTTCAAAACGTAAGTTGTTACTGTTGGTTTCAAAATTATGATTTTACAGTAAATCAATTGTGGTTTTTTCCAAAAGAACAACTTTTAGTTAGTAAGGGATCTGTCAATGATGGAGTTAACATTACAAGTCCAAATGAACCCAAAAGCTATTTTATAGCTGATGGTATCTTAACACTTACTAAAAGCAAGAAACAATACACAATAGAAACCAACGCTGATGAAATTGTATTAAGCTTTATAGATGACCCTAGAATAGCTGATGACGAAATCACCTATTCCTTTAAAAAAGGAAAAGCTGATGATGATTGCGTAAACCCAAACAATATTTTACTTACATCAGCTTGTACAAAAGAATATGACCCTGTATGCGGATGTGATGGGAATACCTATTCAAACCCTTGCACAGCAACTAGCTACGGTGGAGTTAGTTCTTTTACAAAGGGTGAATGTTCAAACTAAACCATAGGCAACTCTTGCTCCCTTAATCCTGCGATCTCTGAACCACGTAAGTAGGTTAATTTTTTCATTTTTTATTGGAATTTGCACTATTTATCAATTCCTTCTATCTTTACTTAAAAAATAATTAGATTATGCCAACACTCGTCTTCGCTAAATTCGCTATTAACGACCACATTGGGTATTCGCGCTATGTTGAGCTCGCTACACCTATATTTTTGCGAGAAAAGGTAATAATTCACGCATCCGATGAAGAGCCGCAAGCTTTGTCTCCTGATATGCAAGCCGATAAGGTTGTGCTTCTTGAATTCAGAGACCACTCCCATTTTAAACACTTCTTCTCTCAGGTTGATTATATAGAAGCTGCGAAAATTCGTGATGCAGCTTCAACGATTTCAGCTACAGTTTTTGAACGATTTGAGATGCCAAAGTAATCTTTCTGCTCTCAATATCACTTTATTTTAAAATATGAAAGAATCTTATTTATGGCGGATAAAAGAATTAATAAAAAAAATTGAATTACTTACGAAACCATAGGCAACTTTTCTTCTTTTAATTCTGCTATTTCTAAACCTCTTGAGTAAGTTAAACTTACATTTATAGAGAAATGCCCCATCGCCTTCTGTAGCTTGGTTATAGCGCCTGTATGCTTAAAATTTCTATAGCACCAGCGTGTTTATACGAGTATAGTATTTGTCCTTGATTAAGTAAATTAGATTGTCACTTACTAAACCTATGACATGGTTTGATTTGTTTACATCGAGAAGTAAATGTTATCGATTAGCACTGTTGCTTTAACATATGCTCCATTGGAACCCTGAGGATTCCACATAGAAAATGGAATTGTTAGTCCCGTATTGTTTAAGCCTGAAAAATCAGCCAATGGAATCGTATACTCTACAAATCCATCGGTAAGTTCAGTTCCAGTATAATCTGCTAGGTAAACAAAAGCATCACTTGCAACAGATTCAAGTTTTATCTCACAATTTACTAAAGAATCAGGCTTGTTTACTGAAAATTTAAGCGCCGTAAAAGCACTAATATCTTTAGAGGTCTCAAGCTGAAGGTATCCACCACCCCAATTTTCACCTGGAAAATTAAAAACCAAACTAGCATCTCCGTCAATTGCGGTGTCAGAGGATACTACTTCTGGTGCTCCAGGACCATATACAACTACCTCTAAAGTACCAAGATCTGTAAATCCGTCTTGAATCGCATGATCTGCGATACTTTGTTCTATTAGTTGTCCCACAGTTTCTTCTTCAATATTCAAAACGGGAGCATCTGGAGCCTGAAAACCATTCTTAGCGTATACTCTAATATAATCTGTATACATTGTTTGAGGGAAAACGGTTGTTTCATCAGGTTCACCCGGCCAATAGCCTCCTACAGCAACATTCAGAATTAAAAAGTAACTGCGAAGAAACTCCTTCATATCATCTTCAATTAAAATTGTATTTAGCGAATTGCCATCTACATTAAACGTTATCGATTCAGGAGTCCAATCCAAAGTAAATACATGATAAGAAGAGCTAAAGTCTGGAGATTTGATAGAACTTCTTTGTATTTCACCATGTTTATTTTCATCGTCAGTAAAATGAATAGTTGAATACTGTTTTGAGGGCTCGTTCCCTAAAACTTCTGCGATATCTATTTCCCCGCATCCTGGCCAGTCAATCTGATCTTTATTATCTCCTAGCAACCAAATGGCAGGCCATAAGCCCTTTCCTTTAGGCATTTTAGCTTTTATTTCAATACGACCAAAGCGCATGCTAAAAAGGTTTTGTGTCGTTAGTTTTGCAGAAGTATAGCCTCCTGAATTATCTTCAAGTGCTGTTATCGCTAAAACGGAAGCGCCTTCATCTTCTATGATACTTGAATTTTCACTATTTGATGTATAAATTTGCTTTTCATCATTCCCCCAACCAATAGGCAATCCATAATCTCTTCCGTCACCTAACTCATAGTTCCAGTTATTCGTATTTATTTGGGCTTCATTAAATTCATCATTCCATTGTAAGGTCCAGCCTTCATAGACTGTTGGAGTATCTGCTGAATCATTTGTATCTGGTTCATTAGAATTATCATCTTTGTTGCATGAAATTATTATTCCTGCAAATGATAACAACAAGATTCTAAAAGCTATTTTTTTCATAATGTAAATATTGTGATTTGTGTAAAGTAAAATTTTTTTATGGTGCACAAAATACATAAAAATAATTTTTTTTACAACTAATTTTTATTTTTTCAAAATTGATCAGAGGCCTATCCTCTTTCTTCAATTCAGGAGTTCTAAACTAAGTAGATAGGTGAAATTTACATTGCTTACATTTGTTTAAACTAACTTAATTATGAAAAAACTTCTTATTCTTTCAGTTCTCTTTTTTGGATACAGCTGTGCGCCAACTTTTTTCAACTCGCCAAAAACGATCAACTTGCCTTTGTATGCTAAAAGTAATAATGCTAAAGAATTAATTCGGTCAAAGTATGGCAACCCTTCAAAGATTGAAAATCAAGTAAAACAAGAAATATGGATTTATAATTATACAAGTTCAAAAAAAAGTAATAGAACCGTCATTTTTGACAATAATGGCAAAATCATTAAGAACAAGAAACACTACAAGAGGTTTCATATGATCACAGGATTGAATAGATATTCATACATTGTTCTGGGCGTTGTAGTTGCTGTAGCTTTAATTCTTGCACCTTTTCCTGCACTACTTTAAAAAGCTTTTTAATCATCTATTCCTATAAACCATAGGATGCCATCTTCCTTCAATTCAGGGAGTTCTAAACCACGTAAATAGAAGAACCTCAAAGAGAACAGCAAAAGTTTCAAATAGAAATTATAGATAGATTAGATAAATACAAGGATAGAGATTTGGATAAAGCTATTATAGCTTAGGATTCTTTAAAAAACGTAACGTATGAGAGACATATGCTACCTATAACTGAACAAATAATGAACACCCAATTAATCCAACCTATTTGTTTAAATTTTTATCATTTTTCAGTTAGTTTTTTAAAATCTTTAAATTCCTTTTTGCCAAAAGACATCTTGCTTACTAGTGAGATGACTTCATGAGTTAAATCCACAGCATTTTTTGAAGAAAGATTAAATTTAGTGCCATCCATACTTATTAATTGATTTTCTTCTGCATTCAAATCAATTGAGGTGTAAAAATGATACCTAATAACATACTCAAGTGTTGAATTAGTGTTATTATAATATTGTTGAAAAAAAGATTTATCAGAAAGTGTTGTTTTTAAAACTCTATAGGGTTTTGAAAAGTTATCACTAAGTCTTAATGCAGGTAACTCAACCTCTTGTCCAAATGACATTAAAGGAATAAACAATAAAAGGAGTAATAACTTTTTCATTTTTTGTTTTTGTAATAAATACTTAAAGAAATAGGAAGTAAAACGATTATTAAATAGGTAATTGTAGTAAGAAGTAGGTTTGAAAATTTAGGCAAGTAATCCCCAGTTAAGTCACTCATAATAAAAAAAATAAGGGTTAAAGCCAATGTTAACGAACCACCATTATTGATAAAGAATTTTTTCATAAACTATGATTTATTTTTTTGTTAAATCCCAAATCATTAACAAGCTAAATATGACTGCAAAATAGGGTTCAGAAGGAAGCATAACACCACTCCAAGTTCCAATAACAACTAATAGAATAAGTTTCCATCTTGAAAAAACTCTTTTACCTAAAAACCAGTTTTTTTATATTATTTATAAATTTTATAACACAAATATAACGATTAAAAAAAAACCAATCTAAAGGAAGTAATTACAGGTAGTTTAAGTAAAAATTAAATGTTGTATATTGGAGTATGAATTTAAAAACAGAACAATTATTATTTTGTATTATCTGTATTGCCTTCGTCTTATTAATTGTATTTATTGAAGAGCCTTATGAATTTATTGTATTTCCTGCTTTTTTAGTGGTTTTATTTTGGACAAGCAGATTTATGAAACTTGCCAGAGAAAGCAAACAAGAAAAACCCTAAACCATAGGATGCCATCTTCCTTCAATTCAGGGAGTTCTAAACCACGTAAATAGGTTAAACTAACAGTTCTTATATTTGGAGTGTGAAGAAAAAAAAACCGAAGGCATTAGCCCTTACTCAAATCGTACTTGCATTAAACTTTGTTATTCTTGGTTATATGCTTTCTGATGAATCCGAATACAAAACCATTATTATTTCAGTAAGCATTATTGGCGCATTAGCTTGTACTTATGAAGCTGTAAGGATATACAGAAACAATAGAAACTAAACCATAGGCAACTCTTGCTCCTTTAATTTAGGGAGTTCTAACCCTCTTAAGTAGGTTAAACTTACATTTAGAGAGGAATGCCCCATCGCATTCTGTAGCTTGGTAATAGAACCAGTTCTCTTAAAGATTTCTATAGCTACAGAGTGTCTAAAAGAGTGTAAGGTTTGTCCTTGTTCAAGTATCTTTGATTGTCTCTTAAAACGACTCCATAGTGTCTTAAAATAATCTTTGTTTAATGGTTGCCGTTTGTTTGAAAAGATATTTCAATTGAGAACACTACAAAGGAGTCATCAAAAAAGGTGACTCTTTCTTATACAGTAAATTCAAGAATAGTACTCAAAACTAGTGACTAATTTGGCAAATTTAATCGAGGCCCACAGCCCTACTATTGAAAAAAAAACAAGCATCGAAAACACATACTGATGTCCAATGATTCCGGGGTATGTGTCTAATAAATAGCCAATAACTGGGCTTGCAAATATATCAGGGGTGTATCCAATAACAGAAATGACTCCTACCGCAGTTCCTGTCAATACGAGTGGAATACGCCCTTCTTGCATAAGAGAAAAGTATAAAGCACGAATAGCATAGGTTCCTGTAGCGACCACAATTAAGGAAAAGAAAAACACATAATTCATGTCTACTTGAACGATTCCAAATGAAAAGATGAAAGCGCCAATTAACATAATAATAAAACCAATAATAATTATATGAGCATAACTTTTTTTATCTGAAAACAATGCAATCAGCAAGCACACTAGTGGACGAAGATACATTTGTAAGGACCCTATGTTTGCAGCTTCTAAATTATTAAAATTCATAACATCGGAGGCATAGAGCGAGTATATGTCGGTTACTTTATAGCCAACATATGCAGAGATGATGATGAACATGATAAGCCAAACGGATTTTATTTTTAAAACAGATTTGATATTAGGGAGTAAAGCAGCATTCTTGTTTGTAACCCCCTCTTGACTTGATTTCATTAAAACAATTACAAGGATTCCTGTTAAGAATACAATAAATGACGAGAATAATATTACATAACTGAAGGCATTTTTACGTTCAGGCAAGCTAGCCAACTCAATGTCATTTGTTAAAAATAGAGAAAAAATAAGCACTCCTAAAGTACCTATAGAGGCGGCTACCAAACCTCTCCCTCCATCTAACAATCCGAAAGCTTCCCCTTGACTTTTTGAACCGCCCCATACACGCGTCGCTTTTATCATGGCACCCCAAAATAAAAAGACCGTTGTGAAACCCCAATACCCCCAAAGGAGTTGTAGCATAAAATAGGAGGGATAGGTAACTAACACAAGGCCCCCTAAAGCAGTAAAAAAGAGCGATAAAGCGATTAATATTTTAGGTCGAAATTTATCTGAAAGAACACCACCGTATACATAAGAGAGTATAGCCACTGTTCCATAAGTAGAGAATAAACCGCCTAATTGAAGATTCGTTAAATTAAAGACTTCTAAAAATGTTGGTCTAAAGACTCTCGCTAATACATAGGGTAACAAAAAAATTAATTCTCCTGAAAGTATTAAAAGAGTGATACTTAAAAAAGAACCTTTCTTAAGTTCTGAATCTTTCGATTTCATGTTTTATTGATTTTTCACAAGATACATTAATTAATAAGATGGTGTTTTGTAGGTTTTTAATTACGTCCAAGGATCTCCTTTACAAAAAGTGTAACCTTTTTCCATTGAATACCGTTCTGTTTTTTTTTAAATAAATCACATTCTTCATACCACTTCGTGAAAATTCCAAGAGTAATATAAATTTCCTAAACCATAGGCAACTCTTCTTCCTTTAATTCAGGGAGTTCTTATTCCCCCAAGTAAGTTAATCTTATCTTTTAGTATAGTTAGTTCTATAATAAAACTAATATTTTTATATTTGAATTGTATTTCTAAAACTAATTGAACAATGTCATTACTCAACTCTAAGTCGGAATTAAAATTTATTTTAATCTTTCTTGTATATTTTTTTTCGTTTAACGTTGCTGCTCAAAATCATCAAGAAGAAGAAACTCATTGTCATATTATTGACAATAGTACAGATAAATATGGAGGAACAATTCTAAGATCAACCATTGAACAAATCAATGTTAACAATTTCTCAGAATTAAGTGCTAGAAATTCTTATGTCATTAATTCTGAAACCGAAGTAAGTTCTTTTGTTAAGGCATATGGTTTTGATGTTTGGTTAGTAAACAAAACAACAAACAATTCAATTACCATTGAAACCTACCCTGAAACAGTCGGGTCTGGGAACCAATCTGTCACATTGGGGACCCCAGTGATGAATGTCATCAAGCCAGATGGAACTTATTTAGTAGAAAATTATGCCAATCATACGCCTTCAAATCCTACTGGGAATTTTTATGTAATTCCAGCAAATAGCCCAAATGGTGAGTACAAAATTGAAATAGGTGTTCATCTTAATGACACTGGAGGATATAGGCTGAAATGTTTATCTGACGGATCGTATTTATCACTATCAGCAGATACATCAATAGCTAATCACAGTGAATCTCATGTTTTTAAAGAGACTGCTGGAACAGATTGGACAGTTACAAAATCGGAGAGTTTTAGTGTTGGAGATGATGTACATGAATGGACATTACCTCTTTTAGAAGGCGAAAATTTAATTATTAATTTATACAATGTAGCCCCTTTTGCAATGGATTCAGAAGGAGAACAATGGGATACCATGGATACAAAACTATACTTATTAGATTCAAATGATAATTTGATTGCTTCTAATGATGATGGAGGTAATTCAAAAAATGCAAGAATTTATTACACTGTTCCTTCAGATGGAAACTATAAAGTAATCGCTACAAACTATGGTAGATTTGGAAGTTTTTGGTCAGTAGATCAAAATTTACAAGATAATAATTGGAATCTTGGATCAACTGGTTTAACTTATTATGATTTAAAAATTGAATCCTCTTCTATACTATCTTTTACTTTTGATGAAATTGCTATTAACAACCCTGCTGCAATAAAAATTAATGCAATTCTTATTACAAATGATCAAACTCTAACAAACTTACCCGTTAGTACTTCACATGTTCAAACTCTAATCTCTGATTTAAATTCAGCCTACAATGAACTTTACGATGTAGCTAATTGGCCAGGGTTTGAATTAGCAGGAATTACAAAATATTATGATGCTGATTTCGCTACCACATCAGCTCCTCATAATGTTTTAGCAGAAGTAGGAAGTGGTCCTGCTGCAAAACAAAACTACTTAAATTTGATTTTTACTGAAATCGATGGAAACCAAACAGGAATTGTTGGAACAACTTATCTTTATAATAATGTAACTGCAGCTAATGGAGCCTCTATCGTTTTAGATGATGTCTCAGGAAAATCTGGAGTTCTAATTCATGAAGTTGGTCATATAATAGGAATGAATCACATTGCCGGAACTTGGCCTCCAGCGAAATATACACTATCTCTTCAAAGCAACTCAATGGGATATCTAACGAATCACATTTCAAGAGCAGAAAATTCCTACATGAGTAATTGGACTTCATCACCAGTTTATTACAGTCCATATCTAAGTATTTATCTGACAGCACAACCAGCTTCGCTTAATACACCTTCCTATGGAGATTTGTTCTCTGAAGGGTTCAGAAGTTGGCTGATTACAAATGAGTACATTGATTCAAATGCCGCTAGTACAAGCTATGAAGGGAATGACACCTCAACCAATACCTCTAATAATTGGACGAATATTCAAACAATAACATCGGCTGATAACTCTGTATTTAGCAATATCGCATCTTCAAAAAACCCTTCAAATAATCATGCTGCATATGTTACTCTTAATACTGGTAATTCAAAATTGTCTTATGGGTTTAGACAAACAGATAATACCTGGAGTCACAATTCGTACACCGCAAATTCTGGTAGAAGTAATGTAGATATGAATTCTCATGGCGACGCAATCATCATTTTTGAGCCATGGTATAGCACAACGTTAACAGCTATTTACAAAGATCATGATCAAGATGAATGGTCGACTCCTGAAACAATTGCTGTTGCAGAAAGGCATGCTATGAGATCTAATTTTAAAATCAATAATAATGGAGATGTTGCTGTTGTTTGGTTAGAATCAGATAATAATGATAAAAGGTATATAAAATTTAATGAGAGAATTAATGGGGCTTGGGTAGGAGAAACAATTGTCTCTGACTCTGACTTCAAAAAAGAATTACCCTCTATTGCCTATAATGACAACCGAGATGTTGCCATATCATGGCAAAATTGGAACATGAATAATGAGGGGCGATATGATGTTGTAGGTGCTTTTAGAAACGGAACCACTCAGTTGTGGGGAGCATTAGAAACCTACAGTGATACTAATAATCATGCGGGATTCTCCCAGGTGGCAATAAATAGTTCCGGTGATGCTATTTTCTACTGGAGACAAGCCGTAGGAAATTTTGTTGCGAATGAAGCAGAAAATTCCGTCGGTACCTTAAAGATAAGATATAGAAATTATGACGGTAGTTTAGAACAAATTGTTAATGTCTCTCCCGAAGGAGAGGATTCTTTTAATGCTTCAACAGAGATAACCGAACCTCGTATTGTGTTTGAAGGTGATCATGCTGCTGTAACATGGTGGGGTATTAATGGAAATCACAATGTTATCTATGCTGCTACTATGGTCGACAAAACCACTTGGAATAGCACAGCTCTAACAAGCAACGGCAAAAGTGCCGACTTACCTTCTATTTCAATGGATAGTAACGGATTTATTGCAGTGGCATGGCAAAGAACCGACGGTACCTACCAACGAGTGCAATCAAAATTTTATAACCCCACAACTTCTTCTTGGTCTTCAGTTATGACATTATCTTCCTCTGATGCAAACGCCATTCATTCCGATATTGCTGTAGATGGAAATTCTAATGCAACTGCTTCATGGGTTCTATGGAATAATAGCCAAGGGAAATATATACCCCAAATAAAACAATACTCTCCAGTTGTAATCACTTTGTTGGGAGACAACCCTGTAACTTTAGAAGTTGGAAGTCCCTATAATGAACCTGGTGCTACTGCCATAAATGAAAACAATGAAGATGTTTCAGACAATATTGTTATTTCTGGGATAGTAGATCATTCTACTGTTGGAACTTACACACGCACCTATGATGCCACAGATGCTGAAAATAATGATGCGCTTCCTGTTATAAGAACTGTAAATATTGTAGACACTACCTCCCCAATAATTACACTTTTAGGAGAAGAATCAGTTAGCATTGAGGTTGGCAGTTCCTATACAGATGCAGGAGCTACTGCTGAAGACAACTATGATGGAGATCTTACATCGAGTATAGTCACAAACAATTCAGTAGATACTTCTACAGTAGGCAGTTATTTAGTAACATATAATGTTACCGATGCCAATGGAAATACCGCTACTCAAGTCACTAGAACAGTTACTATAGAGCAAATTTGTGTGTCCTCTGAAAGCTTTGAAACATTCCCTCCTAATGACTGGATTATAGTAAATTCTGACGTAGGAATCAATGATATAGAACAATCCGACTATTGGTCAGATGACGGTTCTTACAGTCTAAGGTTTTCTTCCTATTATGGAACACCTACTCAAAATCAATACCTTATATCTCCTCAGTTAGTGACTACTGAAACGGATAGATATATGAAGTTTTATCCATATGCAAACATAAGTCAAGAAAGTTATAGGGTTGGCTGGTCTTCAACAGGAACTGATATAGATAATGATTTTACATGGGGAGAAGTGCAAACTGCATATGACTATACCCCTTTGTTTGAGAAAACAGATCTTCCTGTAGGAACTAAATACATTATTATTGAACATATAATTGGTGCATGGGGAGGGAGAATGTATATTGATTCTTTTTGCTTGCCTTCACTTTTTATTGAAAGTAATACTGTCACTTGGTCCGGTGCTACCAATAACGATTGGGATATCAGCACAAATTGGTCTGATGGGGTTACTCCAACCTCAGTAGATGATGTTATTATCCCTGATGATTTAACAAACTACCCTACCAGTTCAGCTCCTGTTTCTGTTAATTCAGTTACCATGGCTTCTGGAAGTTCTTTAATTGCACAGTCTTCTTTTTCAGGAAATATCACCTACAATCGTTCTTTAGGAAATACCAATTGGTATTTAATTTCGTCACCAGTTGTGGGTCAGGATATTGATACATTTGTATCTGCTGAAGGTTTAGCTTCAGGATCGGACAATAATATAGGATTTTCAGATTATAACAATTCAACTCCAGGATGGACTTATTATCAAAATGGACAAACTAGTACTGGAAATTTCAATTTAGGAGATGGAAGAGCCATCAAGTTAACCGCTGCTGAGGACATCTCTTTTACTGGAACTATTGATGTAAATGATTCAGGTGTCGATATTGCTCTGACTTCGAATGTCAATGGACTAAATCTGATTGGAAACCCATATCCTTCTTATATTCCCGTTAATATTAATGCAAATTCAACTAATAATATTTTAGATATCAATTCAACGAGCCTCCAACAATCTACTATTTGGTTTTGGAATCAATTCACAGGGACTTACGATATAGTTAATCATGCATCTTCTATTAAATATATTGCTCCTGGACAAGGATTCTTTGTGAGTTCAAATGGTAATAATTCTTTTTATTTTTTCGAGTCGATGCAGTCTCATCAAGCAACTGATAGTTTTCAAAGAGAAGTTCCTTCTACAAGGCCTGAAATTAATTTAACCATGACCAATGGAACCGCTACCCGAGATACCGATATTTTCTATATAAGAGGAGCCACTACTGGATGGGATAATGGATATGACAGTTCAATTTTTGCAGGAACCTCCAATGAGTTTATGATTTATACGCACTTAGTAAGTGGTAGTGAAGGAGAATCTTTAGGGATCCAATCATTGCCAGATACAAATTATGAAAACATGGTGATTCCAGTAGGAGTCAATGCTGTGTCAGGAACAGAAATTACTATTTCTGCAACAGAGGTCAATTTCCCAGCCGGAATGAATCTGTATATAGAAGATAAAGAAGAAGAAAGTTTTACAATGTTAGATACAAATTCAACCTATACAACAACACTAGCGAATGATGAAAATGGGATTGGACGTTTTTACCTCTATACAAATACAAGTTCATTAAGTACTGTTCCTTTATCAATTAACCAGCACCAAAGTATATATATATCTAGTAGAAAAAATCTACGTGTAGTAGGGGTGCAAAACGGAACGGCAACGATTCAAATGTATACGATTCTTGGAAAAGAAATGCTCAGTACTACTTTTGAAGGGCAGGGGGTGAATGATATTAACTTACCGATTCTTTCTTCAGGTGTTTATATTGTTCAGTTAATTACCAAAACAGGAATGACTCATAAAAAAATTAATATTGAGTAAAAATCTGTTTACCATTAAAAGAAAGTTAAAATAAACCACGTAAATAGGTATAATTTTACCTGTTATTCTTTCCATTATAATGATATGGCTTCTACAGTACTGTTTGCTTTGGGAATTTGTTTTTTGACCTAGCCGATCGATTCAAATATACTGAGAATCAAAACTATATTAGCATTGAAACAAATTTGTTCTAATAATTTTATAGTTCGATATTTCAGAAGAGTTATCTTATCAACTATAAAGGCATCCGGTCTGCTAACAAAACTATAGGGAGTCTTCAATATAAAAAAATAAATTAGTTGTTTTTTACAATTAATAAACATATATTTGAGTGACTTAAATAATTAACTTTAAATACAATTAAAATGAAGAAATTGATACTGGCCATAGCGCTCATTCCATTATTAGGGTGGAGTCAAGTAAAATCGGGGGTAACTTATTCAGAGCACCCAGCTTATGATGTAATTACAAAATCTTACCAAATATGGGAATCAGGAACTGAAGCTGAACTTAGAGCTCTGTATGCCGAGGGAGCCAAATTTTGGAGGCCTGGTGACGAAGAAGCAAATAATATAGATGAAGAAGTAAGCAACATGCTTTGGTGGCAAGAAAATTTTAGTGATATAAAATATACTGTCATGAAAGGTGCAACACCAGACATTATCAAGTATGAGGATGATGATAAAGGAGCTTGGACGATGGACTGGATGGTGTTCTCTGCCGTAAACAAAACCAGTGGCAAGGCCGTTAAGGTAAATATTCACTCGAATAATTATGTGACAGAAGAAGGGAAAATCACGATGTCCATGAGCCACTTTGATAGAGAGTCTGCAGGAGAGCAAATTCAAGCATCTTTTGGATGGCATAGAAATGGGCGTGTGTTTGATGAACACCCAATCATTGATAAATTGAATAAAATGGTTGCACATTTCGAGGCTGGAGAAATCTCGGAATTGGCCTCTTACTTTTCAGAAGATGCATCCTTTTACCGACTCGGTGTGGACGGAAAATTGAACCTAGAAGAACGTACTGCTACCTGGAATCAGGCTGTATCAACGAACAGTGTTCGTAAACTAGAGCAGTCAGGATATCCAGATGCTATTTATTATTCAAGAGACAAAGGCCAGTGGGTGGTTCTATCTTGGTGGTGGGTGAACAATACAAATGCAAAAACAGGAGAAGAAACTCGCGAATATTTACACATGAGTCATGACTTTAATAGTGATGGTAAAGTGACAAGAGAAGTTCTTTACATGGCTAATTAATACTATCCTCTTTCAATTTTTAAGTTCGATATTTAAAAAGAGAACTTTACTAAAATAATAAAACGGTTATACTTTTTAAAGTGTAACCGTTTTTTAACTAAAAAAACATCGTTTTGATACTTTCTATTTGGACCATAAATGGTCTGGTATTTATTTTACCAGTCTGCCTTCCACTCACGTATGGTATGAACCAACCCATCCTTGCCAATAAAAAACTTATCGATTATACGGTCTTTTTCAATAGTCCCATTTTTATTAAATCTTGTTTCAACCGCACCCACTTGAACGATGCTTCCAGACCAGGACTCAACATTATAAGGAAGGTAGTAAAGTACTTTCTTTTGGATAGAGTCATACTGAGAAAAGTAGTCCTTTAAAATGTTTACGTTCATTTTAATGGATGATTTCATGTTATATGGATAGTACGTCAAAGTATCACTTATTGAAGAAAACACTCCCTCGGCATCTAATGACACATGACTTGACAACATTTTTTTAATAATCGCAACATCAGCGTCTGATCCAATTGAGTATTTTACTCCTGTTTTAACCCATTCTCCAGCTTTTCGATCTATTTCAATTTCTTTGACTGAATTATTACAAGAAATTAATACCAAAGCGAATAATAATAATGTTATTTTTTTCATATTGTCTTATATTTAAATTGTTTAACTTTTCTAAAACAAAGGTAATAATTATAAAATTAATTGTTTTTAACAATTAATTTTTAAAGTGGAATTAAAAAAAAAACAGAGATAACTTTTTTTATTCAGGGAGTTCTCTCTTCCTCCTTTAACATAGTAACTTCAAAACCTCGAGAGTATGTTAACCTCATATTTCTTATATTTGATAAATTATTATGATGAATAAATTTCTTTATAAATGGAATTCATTGGTTATTTATGGCTTGTATTTCGATATCAAAATTAGTCATAGAAAATTCATTAGAATTCGTTTTTGGTAAAGACCAATCAAAACGAAACTACAGGTGTTTTTTCTCTTTCGTTTCGGGAGTTTAAATCATGTAAGTAAGTTAATTTACATTTGCTATATTTGCGTATTCTATCAATTTAATTATGAAAAAACAACTATATCTCTTCGTATTTTTATTTTCTTCACTAGCTTTCTCACAATCTAAAGAACGCATCAGTTTACATCTCTTTGATCTTCCTACTGGGATAACCATCGAAGAATTTCAAAAAGATCTTGATAAGGCAAATAATATTTATGAAAAAAATGGATTTGGCGTTAATAAATACAAGGTTTATCAAGTAAATTCTGATGACCAAGCCAAAGAACATCGCTACATGTGGTTAAGTACCTGGTCTGATGATGCTGAATATAAAAAGGCACACGCTGAAGAAATAGATGATTTTTGGGTGAATTATTTTACTCCAAAATATGAAAAGATGTTAGATGAGCATATTTACAGAAAATTTTTCTCTGTAAAGTAAATTCATTGCATCCAATATTCTTAATTTTTTAATTCTAAGAATTTCACACAGTGAAAAAACTCATTTACTTATTTTGTGCCACAATGTTATTAGGATGTTCTTCAAATGATGAAAAGACTATAAAGGAATGTATAGACAGAAATTTAATTGATAAAAATGCCATATGTACTGAAGAATATTTTCCAGTTTGTGGCTGTGATGGAATCGTTTATAGTAATGCGTGTAAAGCAAGTTCCGCAGGAGTTATTTCTTATTCAGATGGAATTTGTGACTAACACTCCAAATTTAAATTACAGATCGCTTTTTTACTTACGGGATCACTATTTAATTATGAAAAAATCACTAATAATCACGTTCTCTATTCTTACTCTTTTAAGTTGTGAAAAAAAATCAGATGAAACTCCATTACCAATAAATACAATTGAAGGTAAATGGTTGTATCCCTCAGACACCCCTGGTATAAGTGCTCAAGGTATTTCAAATACAATGTATCTATTTGAAGATGGAATAAGGTATACTTATTACTGCACAGAAGGTGATTGCGAATCTCAATATAAATCATTTAAGGCAGGCGATGGGAATCACATTCCAGGGACAAATGAATATTCAATTGAAGATAATGTTTTGACAATAGATTTAAATTTTGGTAATTTTATGGTTTCACCTATTGTGTTTGAATGTGATGGTGGTAAACTTAATTTTCAAGATCCCGACTTTCCCGATAGAGTAGATTTTGTAAGATTGGGCTCAGCTTGCAACTAATTTTAAACGTTGTTTAATTCATTGTATATCTTATGATGTTCAGTATTATAAACGGTATACCCATTTTTATATTTTCAGGACTAAAAATTTAGAAGAAACATACCTTCTTTTTTCAATTACGTTAATACGTTTGCTTAAAACCCTCGTTTTTCAGACAATTTATACTGTGTTAAACCCCCAGATATCCTCAAGTTTTATAGATCATTCAATAATATTAATGTTATGGATATGATCTATTTGTTTTTTTATCATACTTTTAGATACTAATTTAAAAGCATCATGAATCCAATCAAAAACACATGTGTTTCGATATTTATAATTTTATTTATTTCATGTTCCTCATCTACTGATGATTCAGATCTTATTAAGATAGAAGAACCCTTAAATTATTACTCTAGTGGTGATCTATTAGTAAATAATAATATTTCTGCTTTGTTCGATAGGTCTTTAGATGTGTATGGAGTTAGGTTACTTGTAGCTGGAAATGTTGGAGGTCAGCCTGCTGTTCCTGACGAATGGGCTAAAAAAACAGCACAAGTATTTAAATTATTAATGGATAAGGAGGCATCAGGAATTGACCCTATTGCGCAAGAGAAAATGATAAAAATTCTTTTAGGAGAAGAAGGTTGGCATCAAGGATATCCAACCGGTCAAAGAATTGCTTACGGAGGAGGAAATGAATACAGTCCAAGTCCTTTGACAGACCAAGGAATAAGTAGTTATATCGGATTGCAGGCTCTATTTGATTCAATGGCACTAGACGATATGGTTTGGTATAAAAATATTGACAGTCAATTTACGGGTGATGATGATATAAATGAACTTTTAGAACATGTTTTACACACGCTACACAGATTTGGAGTAAGAGGAGCTGTTGAAGGCTCATTTAATGGATTAAATATGGAGGCAGAAGAAGAGGATATTACCAAAACCGATTTGTATCTGGCAATGATTGAAGCCCATACAAATGGTGTTTTTGATGTTGAAGGATATGGAGGTGATATAACAAATCGTGACGCTTGGCCTGTAATGTTAAAAGAGTATCAATATTTACTAACTTTTGGAATGTGGGGTTTCGGTCCAGAATTTTGGGAAAATGGATCTCTTGCACCAGAATGGAATGATAATGCTACTACCCCAGAGGGTGTTCAGGAAAACAACCCCCTTGGCTATGCATTGTTTAATAATTATATGGCTCCAGTAGTCTCGAAGCCAAAGATTCATATTTTAAGATCTATGTTTCAAGATAATGATGGAGGAGTTTCCGGGTATGTCTCAGATTAAAACTTTTTTATCAAGTATAAATTAATTACAGTGTAGGAAGTTAAAGGTACATTTATTATATTTGAATGAAACCAATCTAAAAGGCGATTCATATTTAGGATCTACTTAAAAAAAACAACTTAATAAACTGAAGGTGATGGGACTAAAAATAAAAAAGGAGAATTGAGACAGATTTTTTGGGTTCAAGCTTAATTTTTAATTTTCAAGATTGTGGTTTCAATTATTTTTAAGGAGTAATTTCTTCATTAACATTCAGTAAATTATTAGCAATTATTATTTATCAGTATGAAACATATTTTTTGGTTGCTTCTTTTAATTTCTTTTACGACTGTTGCCCAACAGAAAACAAACCCAGAAAAGACCACTCATATTCTAGTAGACTCTCTAAAAAACCAGATTTTATACATTACAAAAGAATCGATAACAAGGCTCGATGCAACCAGTTTAGAAGTTGTTAGAAAACAGCAAATTTTAAGATCTAATTACAAGCTTTCACTTCGTCCTATAATGAATCAAAATAGGGTGGTATTTTTAGACCAAAAGGGAGGGAGTGTTTTTGGAATTTCAGATAAAGACAGTTTAGTAAGATTAGACAATTCCAATATTGAAAATTTCTTAATAGGAAGTGCTGTTTTTATTAAAAATGACACTCTTTTTAGACACGGCGGTTATGGCTATTGGTCCCAATCTGATTTTTTCACTTATTTAGACAAAAGCACCAAAGAATGGGAGATTTATAATATCTCTCGAACCTCTAAAAAACCGATTTCAATTCATGATCATTTTGCAATTGATATTGGAGGAGATTTTTATTTTTTTGGAGGTCAGTTTGTTCCTCATTACGGTTCAAGAAAGATGGTTTCAAACAATGAAGTTTGGTCTTTTAACTTTCAAAGTAAAAACTGGAAGCTCTTAGGAAAACTAAATCTTAATTCTTTTGATGTTAAAGCGAACAGTTTTATTGCAGGTCGGTTTGTTTACGCTATCAAAGAACTAAGTGTGCTTTCTCGGATAGATGTTCTGCAAAATAGGATTACTGATTATAAAACTAGCCCAATTTTATACTTAATTGAAAATGATGTCGATCCTGTCTTTTTCAAGGGAAATCTATATTATTTAAATAGAAAAGGTTTTGTAAAAAAAGCAGCTCTTAAAGCAATTACAAACAAGGTTTCAAAAACCACTTCTCTGTATACAAAAGAGAGGACTCCTTTATACTTATTAATTAGTTTTGCAGGAATCTTTCTTTGTTTAACTTTTTTTGTAATTCATAGATATTTAAAATCAAGGAACTCTTTTGAGATTTTAGAAAATGGACTAAAGTTTAAATCTAAGTTTGTAGAATTAGATAGTTTAGCGCTCTCTATTCTAAAAATGTCGTTTAAAAAAGAAATTGAATTTACTGAAATTTATGGCCTAGTAAGTAAACAACATTTAAGTAAAATTCAGAATGAACGCGTCCGAAATCAATATATTGAGAAGATTAATATGCAAATTAAATGGCTTACAGGCTCTAAAAGTGATATTTTAATAGTTATTAAATCTTCTTTTGACGCACGTTATAAATCAGTTATTTTTAATAGGAAAGATTATGACTATTTCATTTAATAAGCATTAAAGATTAAATTAGATCAAATGAAAAAAATATATATTTTAGTTCCTTTTCTACTTTTCCTTTTAAATTGTATTGGTCTTAAGGCTCAAACAATTTGGACTGGTTCCACCACAACATTTATAAAAGAAAAAAATGGAGATTGGACCCTAGAAGCAAACCAAGATAGGATTACGAGTAATGTTTGGTTCACTAGAGGAGATAACGGTGGGATATTCAATTTTGCGGCTGAGCCTATGGGAGCTACTAATATTTCTCCAAAAGACACAGAATGGGCTTATGGTACAACAGAAAATTATGCTTCTTTAACGTATCAAAATCTGAAAGCTCTGAAAGGAGGTAATTTTGGGAGCATTATTGATGGACAAGATCTAGTGCTCCATCTAATAACAGACAATATTTATATAGATATTAAATTTACTTCTTGGAAATCTGGTAAAGGAGGAGGATTTAGTTATGAGAGATCTACGGATAAATCCATCGCTACAAAAGAATTTTAATTTGCTCAAGATGTATAAAAATTAAATTTAGACATCGTCAATAATCCTTGTAGTCAAGCTTCTTTACAAAGTTGCTCATATTGTCAATTTTATTTAATTATGAATTACTTTACGTCTTTAGGATGAGTCATTTTTCTATTATGATCAAATGTTTTAACGGTTGAAGTTCAACCGCCTTTTATAAGCAACTTAATTTGAAAAAATAAGTTGCTTTTTAAAATTAATTATTATATTTACTTCAATAACTACAATTAATTTAAAAATAAAAAACAATGAAGAAATTAGTACTAGGGCTATTGGTGTTATCAGTGATGTCAATTTCTGCCCAGAAAAAACACAAGAATGGTAGAATATATGACCAGCATCCGGGGATTGAATTAGTCAACGAATTTACTGATGCTTTTGTCGCAGGAGATGCAGATAAATTGAAATCGTTGGTAACTGAAGATTTTAAATGGTGGCAAATGAATTCTATGGAACCAAAGCCATTAACTCTAAATAGATTACTCAGAAGATCTAACTATTTGAGTAAAAATGTTATAGGATTACAAATTAAAGATAGAGGGTCTGCGTATTCTGATGCCATGGAATATGGGAAAGATGATTTAAATGTATATACCTATCAAATATTGAAAGGATTTGATAAAAACACGGGTTATAAATTTCAGATACCAAGAAATTCAATCTTCTTTTTTAGTAAAGATGGGAAAAAAATTAGTGGTTTATCAGTATCAGATAGTCAATTAAAGTGGAAAAAATCCTACGATGCATGGAATACTAACAAAAATGGAAAGATCTATAAAGATCATCCAATGATTTCAAAAGCGAGATTATTATATGCTTATTTAGAAATAGGAGATATGGAATCAATGAAGGCTTTGTATTCAGAAAATGCTACCATCTTAGATGTTATGAATTCAGAGAAGGATGCCTCTAAATCTGTAGAAGAGGAAATGGAGGGTCTTAAAGAATTTTTTAAAACCTATGAGATCGTTAACGTTAGTGAAAGTGGCTATCCAGATTTATTAGAATACGAAGGGTCAGAAACTAAAACCATTATATCGTGGTGGGATATTACAGTAAAAAATAAAAAATCGAAGGCTGTAAAAGAAGCTGTTCACCATTCTCAGATAGTAGTGAATAAGGAAGGAAAGATTATTAATGAGCAATATTATTTTAATGCCTCACAGCTTCCTGAGTAATTAAATTCATTTTTCAAAACCGCATAAAAAACCCTCACTCGTTGAGGGTTTTTTACTTATTAATTTTTTTTAGCAACTAATTTAGTATATTAGTAAACGAATTTAAAATTTAACAAAATGAAAAAATTAATTGTATTAGCCTTATTAACTGTATGTATTTCATGCGCTGATCAGGGAAATAGTTCTTATGAGACCAATGTAGAAACAGTTAAAAAATTTCTTCAATTACAAGCTTCAGAGTCAGGGTTTGAAGATCAATTAGAGATGATTCATCCTGAGGTGATGTGGCAACCAGCTTTTCATGGAGCTAGTCAAGTTGGAAAAGAAGCAATGGGACAGTATCTCAAAGGATGGCAAGATGCCATGGAAGGTGTTGTTTATACTCCAGAGAATTATTTACCAGGTGTTAGTGCAGATACGAAATTAGCTGATGGAAGTGTTCGTTCCTATGGGAAATGGACAGGAATTCATTCTGCAACTGGTAAAAATTGGGAAATAACATCCTATCATACATGGGATTTTAAAGACGGAAAAATTGTTGCTGGTGGCGATTATTTTGATGCTGGTGGCTTGACAAATTTCCTAATGGAATCGGCTTCTTCAGAAACTGAATAACCCAAAGCACTGTTTTTAAATAAAGATCAAACAAACCCTCATTCGTTGAGGGTTTTTTTGATACTTTTTTGGAATAACTTAGGATTAAAAACATTAATTTTTCATGTTAGAGAAGAATTATTAACTGAATTAGTTCTTATTTTTTTAAAACATCGTATTCTATTCGTATATTAGAAGGAGAAATTAAATAAAATAGTATAAATATGAAATTTATTAACAACTGGTATCCTGTTATCTTAGCTTTTGGCTGTTTATTATATTCTGTGTCTTATGCACTGCTTGGAATGTATGAAGAAGCACAGTACTCTGCACATTGGCCGGGAACAATATTGTTATTTGCAATAGCGATCAGACAAAGAAGAAATACAAAATGAACATAGGATTTTTTATAGTGGGTGCTGTTATATTTGCAACATATATGGGGTTAACCGTATATAACATCATTTACTCAAACCGTAAGCAAAGAGAAGACAATTATCCTAATAGTTCCGATAGGAAAGGTCTTTAATTTTAAGGAGTGTTTAATTTTTAACTATATAAAAAGTGCCCGATTTGTATAAAAAATCGAGCACAGGTATTAATTTTATAATGGTTAAAATTTAATTGCAATAGACATATGAGGCATGAAGTTCTGTTAATGTTTGTTCATAATTCAAGTCTATTGAGTTTTATTACTGACCATTACTACAAAAATGAAACCTTTTAATTCATTTCTGGAAGCCCATTTTTCCCTTTTCTTGGAGCATAGGATGTATGTAAAATTTTCCATCCATCATTGGTGTTCACCCAAGTTGAAGAAGCCCTTGTTGCATATGAGACGATTTCGTTTGTCTTGATTATTGTGTATTTTCCATCTGCGACGAAAGTAATTACGGCAGTTTTCATGTCTGGAGAAAAGTAAGTTTTCATATCAGATAATTCAAAGAACTCCCATGTTAAAGGAGCCTCTTTAATCACATCTTTTTTTGTGTAGACATAAAAAGGATTTAAATTAGAGTCTCCAGTAGATACTTGAATCTCTGGGTGTTCAAATTTTTTATAAGATTCATAGTCTCCAGCCAGTATTGCTTGTTGCATTTCTTGTTGCTTTTCCGTAATGTTTTTGCTCATATCAGCAACAGTATTCTTTGCATAATATAGTAGTGCTTTGGCTCTATACGGAGAAGAAAATGTTCCAAAATCTATTGCTTTAAGTTGGGTTTTTAGAGCATTTTCATAATCGTTCAATGAAGCATAGTGTTCTGCCATTGAATCATATGAGTTTGGACCGTCGTGACTATTTTGAGACATTTTCACGTACTTCATAGCTTGGGCTGTATCTTTTTCTCCATAGGCTCCATTCATGTAACCGTATGACATCATATTGTAAGCTGATGAGGAGTATTGAGGAAATTTTTCAGCAAACACTTTATAAGAATTAAAATCTTGAATAGAGGTAGGTAAGAAATTAATTAATGGGCTTTTTGGAAATTTTTCAACCATACTTTTCTCTAAAGACTTTTGATCCTCTGAGGAAGCCGACATATAGTCAAACCATGCTTTTTCCTCTGCAGTTAGTTTATTGGGGTTAATTTCTTTTAATTTTTTTGCTCTACTTCCCCAATTTGAATTAGCGCTGCTTATGAATGCTAAAGTTAATTTAGCGCAACCACAATTTTCATCTAGTAATAAAGCAGAGTTGGCCGAACCAAAAGCTGCCATATATTCTAAATTGAACGCATATTCTACTGCTTGATTTGCAATAATTGTAGCTTTTTTATTGCAGGAAGCTTCTTCGATCCATTGAGCGTTTATAATCATTGATAAGCTCAAAGCAACAAGGGTGATAATGTTTCTCATAATTAAGTTTTAAATTAAGGATTAATAAATGTTAGAAACAAATATAAAAAATTAGTTGTTAAAAACAATTAACTTAAATTTTATGAAAATTAACAATACCCTATATTATCCCTTTAAAATTACATTGTTGTTAAATCTTTACTATAAAAATTGTATTTCGTATATTTGAATTTGATTATAGGAATAAAAAAAGTTATTAATTTTTAGATATTATTATCAAGTTGTGAGTTTGAAACCAAATTATACATGTGCGATTGCAAAATCGATTAACCTTCTTGGTGACAAATGGTCTCTTCTTATATTAAGAGATGCCATCTTGCATAAAAAATCTAGGTTCAAAGAATTTAAATCTTCCAAAGAAAAAATAGCTACTAATATTCTTTCAAACAGATTGAAGTCTCTTCTTGAAGCGTCGCTTATTGAAAAGCTCAATCCCTCAGGAACAAAAAAAAGTACTCAATACATCGCTACAGATAAAGGTATTTCAACCCTTCCGATCATCATTGATTTATATTTGTTCTCTATTGATTCAATTGATGAGTCTATTTTAAATGAATCTCAAATTCAAATAAAGCAAGCCATTACTTCAGATCGTAATTTATTCGAAGAATCAAGAAAAAAGCAGTATTTAAAATTTGTTCAAGAATTAAAAAGTTCTCTATAGCTTTAGTTTGTTTAAATGTATTGATCAACTCATATTAGTAAAAATTATTTAGTCTTTTATTTTGTGAATCACGTTATTGATATTTATTTTTATCATTTTAAATTTTTATTTAAATCATAGCCATATACTTTTCTATTGAAACAAACTTTCCTACATAAGAATTCGTTTAACTATTTTAAAAGAATAAAATCTCTTTTGTTGGTGGGTCTTTTTTTACTCTTGGGCAAGACTAGTTTTTGTCAATTCAATACTAGTTTAGGAAATCCGTTTATTAAAAATTTCTCAAAAAAAGAAGTTAAAAAAGATCTAAAGGTTTTCGATATTTCTCAAAATAAAAATGGGGAAATGTATTTTGCAAATCCCGGATATTTATTGGAATATGACGGCTTTTCTTGGGAAAATCATTTTGTTAAAGACCAATCTGATCTCCGGGCAGTTTTATATGAGGATGATAATCATATTTATACTGCGGGTATTGGTGGTTTTGGGTTTTGGTCTAAAAACAAGAAAGGAATTTTAGAGTATACAAGCTTGTTTTTCAAATCCCCAAGTAAAACGTCACCTCTATTACCTGTTTTTTCAAATATAGCAGCAGTTGATGGAAAGATATTTTTTCAATCTTTTCAACAAATATATACCTACAACCCCAACAATAAAGAATTAAATAATTTTTCAGCGATCAAAGGGTTTAGTAAATTATTTTCATCAAATAATAGGGTTTTTGTTTTTGATGTTTCTATTGGGTTATTTGAAATAATTGACGCTAATAAAACTTTCGTTAAAGGTTCGGAGAACATTTCTTTTGATATCATAGGTTTATTTGAGGATAAGGTTAATGGGTTGTTATTAGCTACCAATAATAATGGCTTTTGGTTTTTAAAAAATGGAGTACTCCAAAAGAAGTCATGGCAAATTAATGAGGAAATTCAAAAATCTATCATTACGGATGTGAAAAAATACAAAAATAACAGATTAATTATCGGGTCTTTGAGAAATGGGTTTTATATTATTTCTAAAGAAGGTCGTAAACTAGCCCATTTTAATCGCGATAATGGAATAGCAAACAATGCTGTCCGTAAACTTTTTGTCGATAATAATGACAATATATGGTTGGGAACAGAATCTGGGATTAGTTATTTAGAAATAAATAGCAATACTAAATATTTGTTAGATACCAAAAATGGTTTTGGGACTGTTTATTCAAGTTTTTTAAAAGACTCTTCTCTATATTTAGGCACGTACCAAGGATTGTTTGTAAAGAATACAAAAAACAGCCTTTCAGAGCCAAAACTTGTGAATAACAGTACCGAGCAAATTTGGCAGATAGATGAGATTGATGGGCAACTCTTAGTTGGAAGTGATCAGGGGCTATCTGTAGTTCAGGATAATTCCTTAAAAACAATTCATTTAGAAGGAGGTGCTTGGAGTTTTATCAAACATCCTAAAATTAAAGATCTATTGTATGTTGGCTTTTATTCAGGAATTGCTGTTTTTGAAAAAGTAGATAATCAATGGAATTTTGTTAATAAATATGAAAATTTTGGGGAATCATCAAGGTTTTTAGAATTCGATCAATATGGTCAATTATGGGTCGCTCATCCTTCAAAAGGATACTACAGATTGACATTGTCTTTGAATGGCTTGGAGCTTAATGATGTTGAGTTTTATGGAGTAGAGAACTCTAATATTACACCTTATGCCTATTTTTGTAAAATAGATGGAAGTTTGATCTTTTATAATCCTAAGGGGTTCTTTTCATATGATCCCATAGATAATGTATTTACAAAAGCAAAATATCCATCTGAAATTTTTAAAGGACTATCAAACATCAATTTTATTTCACAAGATGAAAATATATTTTGGTATTCCACTCCTAATTATTTGGGATATGTGGTAAGAAATGGGAACGATTTTAAAAAGATTCAAGAACCTTTTCACGCTATTTGGGATAATCATTTAAAAGACTTTAATAATGTAAAAAAAATTAAAGATAGTATGTATGCAATTGGTATAGATAATGGGCTTATTTTTCATAAGATTCTTAAAACAACAAACAAACAATTGCAAGTCACACCCACAATAAAATCAATAAAATTTATTAGTTCTAAGGATACGATCACTGCACCAATTAATTTTGAAACTAAGTTAAAGATTCCTTACAGTAATAATTTTTTAAAAATTAAACTTGCCTTACCAAACAATCCGATAAGTAATTCTAGGCAATTTCAATATAAATTAAATGGATTGGAAAATCAGTGGTCTCATTGGATTAATGAATCTGAAATAAAACTCCCTTCTCTTACTTCTGGTGATTATGTATTAGAATTAAGAACCAAAACGGAAGTTAATCAAGTTTCTGAAAGCGTAAAAATTCCATTTTATATCGCTTATCCATGGTATATTTCTAGGGTAGCTAAAATCTTTTATGTATTGTTATTTTTTATAACGTTCATAAGTTATAGAAGTTTCCTTAAGCGTAAAAATGAAAAATATGTAATCCGATTAAAATATTTAGAAAAGCAAAAAAGAGAACGTCAAAAAGAAAAGTTTGAACTACAGAAGCTAGCAGCAGATAAGCAGTTGTACCTTTTGAAAGAAGATAATTTAAATTTAGAAATTAAAAAGAAAAATTCTGCATTAGCTTCTTCCACTCTCAATAATATTAAGAAAAAAGAACTCCTAGCAGATTTAATTAATGATCTTACGAGTATCGATAAAGAATTGGAAAATAATTCACTGCATTATCCGGTAAAAAAAGTAATAAAAAAAATTAATAACCATTTATTAGATAAAGAAGATTGGTTGAGCTTTCAACTTCACTTTACAAATTCGCACGCTAAATTTTTTGAAAACTTAAGAGAAAAACATTCAGATCTATCCCCAAATGAAATCAAGTTAAGTGCCTATTTAAAATTAAATCTTTCCTCAAAAGAGATCGCAGCTTTGATGAATGTAGCGAATACAAGTGTAGAACAAAGTCGTTATAGACTTCGTAAAAAATTTAATTTAGACAAAGATGTAAATCTTGTAAATTATATTCAAAAAATATAATTAAATTTTACTACTGATAATCAGCCAGTTAATTTTGTTAACAAAGTTTTTGTAGAGGTTTTATTTTAGCTTTATTAAATTTTGTATAGGTGAAAAAATTGTCTGTAAGGTAGTTTTACTTCAAATTTGTCAAGTTCTTATTCAGTTGTTTAACAATAAGCTTAATTTAAAACTAAATTAATGCTTTTTTACAATTGAATAGTGACTCAAATTACCATGTTTATATTTTTTTTAACTAAACAATACATTATGAAACAAAAATTACTTTTAATTCTATTTTTAAATATTTGCATTGTGAGTGCTCAAGAAGTCACTCATATAGATTTTGATACCAACAATGCAAATATTGTTTTTAATAGCTGGAATGGTTCTTCTACCTTTTCAAAAATCGCAAACCCTGCTTCAGATGATACAAATAATTCAGCTTTTGTAGGTCAATTTACAGCGGGTAGTGACAATGGAATCGGAATCGGGGTCATAGATCCTACAACCGTTTTTACTTCACCTTTTAATTTAGTTTCAAATGCTGTTTTTAAGATGAAGGTATTTGCTACGGAAGAAATTGACGTTATTTTTCATTTGGAGAATTCTCCAGATTGGGGCAATAATATAGAAGTAACAGCTTCTGTAGGAGCTTCTGATACTAATAAATGGACAGAGCTAACATTTGATTTTAGTAACTTTTCTAATATTTTTATGAATAACATCGTTATTAAAATTGGGGGTTCAAATACTACTCTAGGTGATATCTACTTTTTTGATGATATCAAAGGACCAGAATTATATTCATCTCCAGCTCAAGAGTATTCTCCAGCAGATGGTTTAACAGATGCTACGATATCTACTAACTTAGAAATCACTTCCAATGGAAAATTTAGAAATTTAGATGATTCTGAGATTACAGACCTAACATCTAAAGCTGCATTAAAAGTAGGGGATGCTGATGGTGCAGATGTTGCTTTTACTGCAACGATTAACAATGATAAAAATAAAATAACCATCGATCCATCCAGTGATCTAGAGAACTCTACAACGTATTGGTATGGAGTTGTTGATGGTGCAATAGAGTATTCAACGGATGCACCGGTATCAGGAGTTGCAGCTACTTTTACAACGAAGGCAGGTGTGACTGGAGACATTAATGACGTTTTATTTGATTTTGATACCACTAATGAAAATGTTGGATTTGAATCTTGGGGTGGAGTTGGTTTTGCTAAAATTGCAAATCCTGACAAGTCCGGAATTAATGTATCTGATCACGTAGGTGAATATACTTATAATGGGGGCGATGCTGGACTAGAGAATTCATTAGTAAACGACGCAACACCACTGACTCCATTTGATTTTTCAGAAACACCTTTTATAAAAGTAAAAGTTTGGGTTAGTAAACCTGTAGGAGTTTCAATAAAACTACAAAACTACCCAGATTGGGGTCAAGGTCACGAACAAATGATTGAAGTTACAGAGACGAATACTTGGGTGGAAGTCATTTTTAATTATGGTGCGATTACTGCAACAAATTATGACAGAGCTCAAATTTATTTTGATAAAGATGGTAGTGGAGGTTCTTCGGTTGGAGATAAATATTACTTTGATGATTATTTAAAAAGTAATGTGCCGCCTGCCGTTGAAAATACGTATTCTCCAGTTGATGGTGCAACCGATGTTTCTGAGTTTGCAACACCAACCATTACTTCTAATTTCCAATTTAGAAACTTAGACGACAGCTCAATAACAGATGTTGCTAGTTATGTAGAATTAAGAAAGAATGATGCATCAGGTGAACTAGTCGCGATCAATGCTGCCTTAAGCGCTGATAATTCTTCGATTACAATAACTCCCTCTGAAATATTGGATGTAAATACAACCTATTGGTATGGTGTTAAAGAAGGTGTAATTGAATACAAAGAGACCAATACTGCGGTTTCAGGACTTTCGGCAACATTTACAACAACTGCTACTGCTGTAACCATGGTAACGTATAATGATTTTGATGGAACTTCTTTAACAACAGTTTCAGAAACGATGGGAGATCCTGCAGGATCATTCACAACAGTTACAGATCCTATTGGAGGAACTAATATGGTTACTAAATGGGTAAAAGGAAATTCTTGGGGAGGCTGGGAAAGAATACATTTTCAATTAAACGCTCCTTTTGACGCCGCTAAAGATGATCTCTTCTCTTTTAGAGTGTATTCCTCTGTTAAAACCAATTACATGTTCAAAATTGCAGATGCAAAAGAAGATGGTGATCAAAATGCGAATCTTGAGAAATATGGAGATATTACAGTAGCAAATCAATGGCAAACAATTTATTTCGATGCCTCAGAGTTAGCTGATGAAGTTAAATTTGATCATATTTTTATTTTTATAGGACCCGGAAATGGTGCTATTACAGGAGATTTTTATATAGACGATGTAAAAGGACCTCAATTACAAGGTACTGCATCCACAGATGACTTTGATAAAGCAACGTTTCAATTTTTTCCAAATCCAGCAAATGACATGATACGTTTCAGGAACTTGGATGGAAAAAAACAAATTAGAATTTTTGATATCAACTCAAAACAGGTCTTAAAAAAGGCAATAGAAACGAATGAGTTATCGATTAAAAGCTTGAAGCCAGGTTTTTACTTTTTAGAAATTAACGGCCAATATAAAAAGTTAATTAAAGAATAAAAATTTAAATTTATTATCTTACAGAATGAGAGAGTAATCCTCTCTCATTCTGTTTTTTTATAGAGTAACATATGAACAAACTTTCAATTATTTTTATCAGGTTATTCTCAGTGATAGCTTTATTTTTCTCCTTTTCTTTGTTTTCGCAAACAGTCATTGTCTCTGGAGAGATTGTAGATGATTCAGGAAATTATCTTCCTGGAGTTTCAATATTGGTAGAAGGAACAAAAAATGGGGCTTCAACAGATTTTGATGGTCAATACGTCATCAGTATAAAGACCCCAAATGCAACGTTAATATTTCAATACCTGGGTTTTGAAACTCAAAAAATTAAGGTTGGAAATCAAAAAAAAATCAATCTAATTTTAAAAGAAAGCGCCGATCAATTAGATGAAGTGCAAGTTGTTGCATTTTCTAAACAAAAGAAAAACAGTGTTATAGGGTCTATCACAACGTTAAAAGTTTCAGAACTGAAACAACCTACTTCTAATATAACCAATACACTGGCGGGTAAAATTGCAGGGTTAATTTCCTACCAGAGATCCGGAGAGCCTGGGCAAGACAATGCAGCGTTCTTTATCAGAGGTGTTACTACTTTTGGGTTTAACAACGGCCCTTTAATTTTATTAGACGGTTTGCAAGTATCAGCCTCAGATTTGGCACGGATAGAACCCGATAATATTGCAACTTTCTCCATTATGAAAGATGCAACAGCAACTTCTTTGTATGGAGCAAAAGGAGCCAACGGTGTTGTGTTAGTCACTACAAAAGAAGGGAAAAAAGGAAAAGCAAAAATATCTGTTCGGTATGAAAATTCACTTTCTGCACCCTCAAAGATCAATAGTTTTTTAGGAGCAGTGGATTATATGGAGCTCTACAATAGAGCGCAACGAATGAGAGATCCTTCTGCGAATTTATTATATTCCAAACAAAAAATAGAAGGGACAAGAAATGGTCTAAACCCTAATTTGTACCCAGATGTAGATTGGCATGATGAATTATTTACAGAGTATGCTGTAAACAACAGAATTAACGTAAATATTAATGGAGGTGGAGAAGTTGCTCAATATTATTTATCTGTTTCTAATTCCAATGAAAAAGGCTTGTTAAAAATTGACCCTTTAAATAATTTCAATAATAACATCGATATCAATCGTTCTAATTTAAGAGCAAACATTAATATTAATTTATCAAAAACATCAAAGGTTGCTGTAAAGTTTTATTCCTTATTTCAACGTTACAACGGCCCCGTTGTAAGTGCATCAGATATTTTTTATCAAGTAGCACAGGCAAATCCTGCAAACTTTCCAAAAGCCTATGAGCCCGATGAAGTCACCTCTAGCTTCAATCATACATTGTTTGGAAACAAAGGGAACGGAGGGTTTGCAAACCCATATGCAGAGAGTGTAAAAGGATATAAAGATCGCTTTACGAATACAACCTTGGCACAGATTCAATTACGTCAAGATTTAAATTTTATCATTGAAGGCTTAAAAATTAGGGCACTCGCTTCTGTAAAAACATATACCGAAAATCAAAATGAAAGCAGTTTTACTCCCTTTTACTATGGATTGGCTGAAATAGAAACCCCAACAGGGATTGTCAATTCTTTATACTCTATTCAAGAAGGAACAGAATTTCTAAATCCAGCTCCGACCTATAATTATGGGAACAGTAATTTTTATTATGAAATGGTTGCAGAATATAATAGAAATTTTAACGAAAAACATGATGTAGGGGGGTTACTAGTGGCAAATTTTACCGAAGCTTTAAATACCATTGGAGGAAGTTCAACATTTGCTACGTTGCCTTCAAGAAATATGGGAGTATCTGGAAGAGCTTCTTATAGTTATGACAGTCGCTATTTTGGGGAGTTTAATTTTGGATATAATGGTTCTGAAAAATTTGCTAAAAAGAATCGATTTGGTTTTTTCCCTTCGGTTGGGTTGGGTTGGATTATTTCAAATGAAACTTATTTTGAGAAAAATATTCCTTCCATCAATTTACTGAAATTAAAATATACCTATGGTTTGGTTGGGAATGATGGAATTTCTAGTCCTAGTGATCGTTTCTTCTATTTATCCAATGTTAATCTTAACAACGGAGGAACAGGGTACACTTTTGGAGAAAGCTATAATGATTACAGAACGGGTTATATTATTAATAGATATGGAAATGAAAATGTTTCTTGGGAGGTTGCTACCAAATCAAATATTGGTTTAGAGTTAGGTCTTTTTAATAAGCTAATGATTCAAGCAGATTATTTTACCGAACATCGTAAAGACATTTACATGGAACGAGAATACATTCCAGAAACATCTGGGTTAACAGCTGCTATAAGTAGTAATATTGGAGAAGTGAAGACCAAAGGAATAGATGTGTCTTTAGATTATAATCACGCTTTTAGTGGAGACTTTTATATTACTGCAAGAGGTAATTTTACCTATTCTACCAACAAAATTTTGGTAAATGGAGAGCCTGAATTTCAAAATAAAAATTTAAGTAGAATTGGATATCCCGTGAATCAACAGTGGGGATATATTGCAGAACGTTTATTTGTAGATCAAGAAGATATCGACAATTCTCCAGAACAATTTAATGGTTTTTCAACAACCAACTCTTATTTACCAGGAGATATTAAATATACAGACCTCAATCAAGATGGAGTGGTCAATGAATTGGATCAAGCTCCTATTGGGAAACCAAATGTGCCTGAGATTGTCTATGGTTTTGGAGTGTCTGCAGTTTACAAAAATTTTGATCTTTCTGTGTTTATGCAGGGATCTGCAAGGTCTTCTTTTTTTATAAATCCGAATGATATCTCTCCTTTTGTAAATCAACGGAATGCATTAAGCATCATTGCGAACAATCATTGGTCAGAAAATAATCCAGATCCCAATGCTTTTTGGCCTCGATTGTCTATTGAAGCTATTGAAAATAATCAAAAAACATCTACCTGGTGGTTAAGAGATGGAGATTTTTTAAGATTAAAAAGTATAGAATTTGGGTATACAATTCCAACATCAGCAGGAAAAGTATTTGCAAATTCAAAAACGAGAATTTATCTAACAGGACTGAACCTATTGAATTTTTCAAAGTTTGATTTATGGGATCCAGAGTTAGCAGGGAACGGATTGGGATATCCATTACAAAGAGTGATTAATATTGGTGCTCAAATAAAATTTTAAATAAAAGATGAGTTTTAAAAACAGTTATATAGCAATTTTACTAGGGAGTATTTTTCTGTTCACGAGTTGTGAGGAGTATTTAGATATTGTTCCTGACGGAACACAAGAGCTAAGTTTGCTTTTTAATAGGAAAGAAACTGCCTACAAAGCGTTGGCAAATACGTATAGTTATTTGCCTCAAAATGACGGAACCTATGCCAGTTATGTTTTGGCAAGTGATGAAGTAGCAGTTCCTGTTGCGAAAGAACCGAACGCAATTAAATTGATGAAAGGACAACAAAATGTTTCCTCTCCATTGATGGGATATTGGTCAGGGTTTTCTGCAACTGGAAAAGGACAAGGTTCTTTGTGGGAAGGAATACGAAGTGCAAATACCCTTATCCAAAATATTGATTTGGTCGTAGATATGACTCAAGAAGAGAAAAATCAATGGAAAGCAGAAGTGAAATTTTTAAAAGCCTATTATCATTTTTTATTGGTTAGCAATTATGGCCCTATACCCATTGTTGACGAAAACCTATCGATTGCAGCTTCAGATCAGGAAGTTCGGTTAGATAGAAAAACAGTAGACGAATGTTTTCGCTATATCGTGGAAACAATAGATGCTGCGATTGCAGATTTACCTGAGCGTGTTCTTGGAAATAATGATCTAGGAAGAATAGATCAAGTCATTGCAAAATCTATAAAAGCAAAAGTTTTACTCTACAGTGCTAGTCCGCTTTTTAATGGAAATACTTCTTTGTATTCAAATTTCATCAATACAAATGGAGAACATTTTTTCAATCAAACCTATGAAAATTCAAAATGGGATTTGGCAGCTAAAGCTACCAAAGAGGCCATAGAGGCTGCGATTGCTCAAGGAGCGAGTATGTATTATTTTTTAGAAACAATGCCAGATTATGATAAAAATAATTCTCAATATGAATTTATTAGAAATCAATATGACAATCGTTATGCAATTACAGACCCTTGGAATTCAGAACTCTTGTGGGGGAATTCTAGTCCAGTAACCAATGGGCAATATTGGCAAATTCAATCAACAGCGATGATGAAAGATCCAAGTTCTTCTTCTGTGGAGGCAGCATGGCAGTGGTTAGCACCCAGTCTTAGAATGGCAGAAACCTATTATACCAAAAATGGATTGCCTATTGATGAAGATTTATCTTTTGCGTATTCGGAAAGGCATGATATAGCGACGATTGCTTTTAATCAACGGTTTTATGCTCAATTTGCCAACAGAACAGCAAAATTAAATCTTAACAGAGAGCCTCGTTTTTATGCCTCGCTTGGTTTTGACAGAGGGCTTAACAGAACATGGGGAAATCTTTGGAAGCTGAAGATGAGAAAAGGAGAAACGCATGGTCGAAGAGCCAATACGGGAGATTATCTAGTAACAGGGTATGCACTTAAAAAATTGGTGCATCAAGATTCTGAGGGAGATGCTTATAATAAGGCAATTACCTATCCATGGCCGATGATTCGTTTAAGTGAATTGTATTTAATGTATGCGGAGGCTTTGAATGAATTTAGCG
>Ga0206126_10001028_pt1 | contig 35266 bp, 28 predicted proteins | sample Helgoland_Spring_5_FD_148621 | JGI IMG/M metagenome (GOLD analysis project Ga0206126, IMG submission 148621) | Pelagic subsurface seawater microbial communities from Kabeltonne, Helgoland, North Sea - Helgoland_Spring_Bloom_20160412_1 | ecosystem: Environmental > Aquatic > Marine > Epipelagic ...
TTAAAATCTACTAAATTTTTAGGAGGTTTATTGAAAGGGTGAATTTCACAGTAAATGTTTAATTCTCTTACGCGTCTCGCAATTAGTTGTGTGTATTGCGAACCGAAATCTAATATAAGTACGTTGTGTTGTTGCATGCGCAAAAATACTATTTCAGTTTAAATTCTGATACTGAAAAAAGGTATTTTTTATAGGATTTTAATATTTTTTAAAAATAACGTGTATTCTTTTAGTATTAGTATCGATAGACAACCGCATTTATATTCATTCCTGCTCCTACGGATGCTAAAATAATGACATCGCCTTTTTTTACTTCTTGATGGGCTACATTTCCTTTTAATACTAAGTCTAATAATGTAGGAACGGTAGCTACAGAACTGTTCCCCAATGTATGAATGCTCATTGGCATTACCCCTTCAGGTACTGGTTGGTTGTACAATCGATAGAAACGTTTGATAATGGCTTCGTCCATTTTTTCATTGGCTTGATGTATGAAGATTTTTTTTACTGCATCTATTGAAACACCACTTTTATCCAAAGCGGTTTTCATTGCAGTAGGAACTTTTGTTAGAGCGAATTCATAAATTTTTCTTCCATGCATTTTAATATAACGTACATTTTTGTCTGCATTTTTATCGTTTGATTCTCCGAAGAATAAATGATACGCTTCGTCTTTAGAGAATGTTTGGGTTGCGTGGCTTAAAATTCCCGAATCTTGATTTTCGGATGCTTCAACAATACATGCACCAGCACCATCACTGTAAATCATCGAATCTCGATCTACCTTATCTACTACTCTTGAGAGGGTTTCTGCTCCAATGACTAAACATTTTTTTGCAATTCCTGCTTTTATAAATGCCTGGGCTTGAATAACACCTTCTATCCACCCCGGACAACCAAATAGAATATCATAGGCGACACAATTGGGGTTATTAATTCTTAACAAGTGTTTTACTCTAGTTGCCAAACTTGGTAAAATATCACTTTGAATTGCACCACTTTTTACATCTCCAAAATTATGGGCAACAATAATGTAATCTAACGATTCAGCATCTATTTTAGCATCTTCAATTGCTTTTGTTGCTGCGAAAAAGCCCAAATCAGATGTCGTAAAATGAGGCGCTGCGTACCTTCTTTCTTCAATCCCCGTAATCATTTTAAACTTCTCGATAATGACTTGATTCCCATTGGAAAAATCACTACCGTCTGGATGTAAGAAATGGCTGTCTATAAAATTGTGATTCTCTTTTTTTATGGTTGGAATGTAGGAACCTGTTCCTGTAATCTTAGAAAAAATCATCTATTGGGAATTTATCAACCAAAAATACAGAAAAATAGATTTATAAAATTGACATTCTAGGTATTAATGGTAAGTTCAAACTAAAGAATTGAACAACAACAACTACTAACAAAAACAAAAACTACTTTTAATACCGATTCATCTTAACCTTCATGACCATTGCAATAGAGGTTGCTCTGTTTTTCATCTAAGACGCAATCAAACCTTTAAACTGAATGTCCAAAACCTCAAATAAATACGATATCCAACAGGCAAAATGGACTTTTGTAAAGTTCATAAAAAAGTGCTATCTGAATCTGCGATTCATTTATTTAGATAAAGTGTAATATCAAATAAAATAGCTTGTCAAAAACTGTGGATTAGTGGAACGCGTCTATTTGATGCTTGACAAGAATTTCCTCAAAAAACGAAACCTAAAGATATGTGCTATCAAATGAGAAAGGCAATAAAGAAAGTAATGAACTTGTTTTTACAACCTCTCCAAATTCACCCATAAAAAGTACTTGCATGGGTTCTTTTTGGTTGATCTCGTATTCAGACAATGTTTGTCTACACGCTCCACAAGGGCCTATTGGTTTGTCAACTCTCGCAATAGATGAACTTGCAGATATTGCTAATTTCTTAATTTTAACACCAGGAAAATCAGAACCTGCTTTCCAAATAGCCACTCTTTCTGCACACATTCCAGAAGGATATGCTGCATTTTCTTGATTATTTCCTAAAACAATTTGATTGTTTTCTAAAAATAGTGCTGCACCAACTCGAAACTTTGAATAGGGTGCATAGGCTGTTTTTCTTGCTTCAATTGCTTTATGCATCAGCATCTTATCCTCTAAAGAAAGTTCTGAGATGTCGTTATATAGCAGTGCCGATGTTGTAATTTCTATTTCTTTCATACAGCATAAATTGGTCAAAAAAAGCAGCCTTTTCTGACTGCTATTATGCTACGAATTTACTAAAAAAAAAAGCACTTTCTTAATAATCATCATAAATCTCTCCCAAATCGAATGAAATAGAGAATCGTAAAGAGTTTTCAAGGGGGTTATTTACATCGGACGCATTGGCCAAATAGGACAAATCTACGTTCAATGCATTGGTCTTGAAACCGGCTCCCATGGTAAAAAATTGTCTATTCCCTTTGTTTTCGTTTTCGTGAAAGTAACCCGCTCTGAGTGCAAATGCGTTGTTATACAAGTATTCTGTACCAAAGGCATAGGTAAATTCTTGCAGTTCTTCACTAAATCCGTCTTCGGCATCTCCAAATGAGGAGAAAATACCAGAAACCCAAGAAATATCTTCATCAGAACCGTCTGTTTGCGGAGATGGAACTAATAATTTTGTAAATTCTAAGGTGGTAGAAATGGTGTTGTAATCGTCTAAAATAAAATCGAATCCACCTCCTATTTTCAAGTTTGTTGGAATGAAATCTTCTTCCCCTGGAACATAAGAAACTTTGGGTCCTATATTGGCAACGTTAAAACCGAATCGATAACGTCCATTAAAAGTACCATAGTTTTCTTCTTCTGATTGATAATATCCTGAAACATCAACACCAAAAGAGTTAATAGGCTGTAAAGTAGATGTAGTTCCTGTAAAGGCGAGGTTAGATCGAAGGTATTTTAAGGAAACTCCCATTGAGAAAGTTTCACTTAACTTTAAAGCATACGAACCTGTGAAAACAAATTCGTTAGGATTTATAATTCCTGTAGGATTCCCGCCACTATCTGTTAAGTCTATCTGTCCTAAAGAAAAATATTTAAAATCTGCTCCCCAGGCTGCATTTTCGCTAAAACGATTCATATAAGAAACAGTTCCTGTAAAAATATCATCTGTTAAATTTCTAAGCCAAGGAGAATAGGTAATACCAGCTCTGACCTGTCGATTGCTAAAGGCCATTTTTGCGGGATTGTGAAACAAAGAAAAAGCATCTGCACTCGTAGCGACCCCAATATCTCCCATTGCGCCAGATCTTGCATCGGGTATGATTAACAAAAAAGGTGCTGCTGTTGTAATTCCTCCGATCTTTCTCGTGTCTATTTCTGTTGCCTGTGCATTTGCTTTATATACAAATGAAAAACAAACAAGAAGGCACAATACAATTTTCTTCATATTAGATAATTTTTTTCATGATTCTACAAATATCTACTTTTTATTGAAGTATAACTAATTTTTCATACTTCTCTGAAACTAAGTTACTCAATATTGACTTTACTCTGAGTTTATATATATACACTCCTTTTCCAATTCTGTTCCCGAAATCGTCCAACCCATTCCAAGAAATCGTTCTTGACAAACTCCCTGAAGTTTGCACATTTTGATGAATGGTTTTGATCAATTTTCCTGAAATTGTAAAAACTTGAATTTGGACCTCTAACAGTTCGTTCGGCTTATTGTGCTGGAACCAAAATTCTGTATAATTGACAAAAGGATTTGGGTAATTTAAAACATTCTCTAGGTTTAAAGTAGTATCACTAAGAACCACAAAGTATAACGTAGCTTCTGATGAATTATTATACGTATCCCAAGCTTTTATTTTTAGGGTGTGGGGTCCTACTTCTAAATTTCTAAATTTGTAATTTACTTTTCCATTGGTAAAATCGTCCAAAGCTGTTTGATAAAAATCATTTAGAATAATTGGATTTGAATCATCACCATCTAGCACCCCAACAATATCGTGATCAACGGCTGTGATTGAAGTATTGATTCCACTAATATCTGATAACAATACAATTAAGTTTGGTGAAGCATTTGTATTGCCTCCATCAATAAAAGATTCATCATTCATAAATAGCTGAATTTCTGGACCTATTGTATCTTCTGGAGCATTTTCATTAATTCCACCTACAACCACATCAAAATTATACCCTGCTTTATCTTCCAATCCATTTTCTGCATAGAAGCTCATTTTTCCTTTTCCGTAAGAAATTTTTATATCTTTTGGCACTATAAATTCGAAGTTAAAGGTACCATTTTGAACGGTAGAATTTCCTCTAAAAAGTTTACTATCTTGTGTATCAAAAGTGAGAACTATTCCGAAATTATCATTGTCTAAGGTGTTTTTATCAATGGCTTTATCGAAGACGGTCGTCGACAAGGATCCATTAAAATCAGTTAGGGTAGTATTTGAATTGTCGGTTATAATACCTTCAAAATTTACTCTAGAAAGGGCTTTTAAGGTATCAATCGATTGGCTAAGGTCGATGCCGTTCATTTTTGTAATCCGCACATTTGGTTTAGGTACTGCCAATTTCATGGCAGGATCTCCAAAGAAATAAATAAAGAACTTTTGAGTATCAGAAAACTCGTTTTTTGTTTTTGCCAATGCTTCAGAAATGGTGAGATCTTCTTGATTGTACTCGAGAATAAAACGCATTAATTTTTGGTTGAAATTCTGACCAACAGAAATATAAACTTCACGAGTTGTGGTTACCATCGCAGCAGCGCCTCCGGTTGGATTGAGAAATGTAAGCTCTCCTGCTGTGAGTCTTTTTGGGTTGTCAAATCTAGAAAAATCACAAGTAACAGTAATTAACAATGGTAAGGTGTTCGGGTTATTGAAATCTTGAATTTGAGGTTTTTCTAAAATTCTTTCGGATGCGAAACCATCTTCTCCTCCATGTCCAAAATAATTAAAAACTAAGGTTCCTTTTTCAATAGCATTGGTAATGGTTGTTTTTATTTGTGGATAGCGTTCTCCACCTGATGAATTTTCTTGAACATAAGAATCGACATATATTTTGTTGACATTAAAAATGGGTTTGTTATTTTTTATATCATCGGCAATAGATTCTACTCCACTTTGTATTTGAATGTCTGCAGTTTGATCAATATCATCGGCCAAAAGTGTAATGGTATTTCGCCAATCTCCAAGAGCTTCTTTGTCATAATAACTTAAAATTTTGTCTACGGCTATCTTTGCTTCCGAAATCGTTGAAACAGGAATCCTTCCTGAAGCAACATCTACAGTATGTGTTCTAACCATTCCCCCTTCGTGAGGCTCTAACATGACAAAAAAATCGTCTGTAACATAGGATTCCGCTAAATTAAAGCTGTTGGTTGATAATTTTACGGGAACAATATTGTTGTTTCCAGCAATTCGGTCTTTATAGTCGTAGGAAGCATCTCCAAAGAAAGTTACGTATTTTAACTTCTTCTCTGGAGCAGAATTGTTGTTATATAGGTGCTTTATAAAGTCTCGAATTCCAGTTATATCTTTAGATCCAGAGGAGAATTCATTATATATCTGATTTAAAAGTACCACTTTTGTAGTAAAATTTGAATTATTTTGATGATAGTCGGCCAATCTTTGTGCCTGATTTATGAGTTCATTATTGGTAATAATGAGATAATTAATATCTGCTATTGCGTGCAAATTTTGGTTTTCTACTTTGGAGTTTTCGATAGTTTTTGGAGTGTAAAAATCGGTTTGTCCTAAGACAATATATTCTGATAAAGAGCCGTTCTCGGCTTTAAAAGTAAACGTATCTCCAGTACTTTCGTTAAGAATAAATTGGGGTTCAGATGGATTGGAAACATCCCATAATTGAAAACTATTTGCTGCATTTGATATCCGAAACTCAACGTTGCCAGTAGCATTTGCTTGCTCAAAACTTCTAAATGAAAATTGATTTCCGTCTGCGATTAATTGTTTTTTTCCAACCACTTCAATATAATCAAGGAAACCTCTTGCTGAAGGGTTTCCATTATTATTAAAAGTAACGGTCACCTCTAATGAAGTAGCTGAGTTTACAAATGCTTGTGATCGATGATTTGCATATCCTTTGGTTAATGAACTTGAATTTACCGCTGCGAAATTAATGGTAAATGGGTCTTGAGTGTTTAATTGCACTCCAATACTAGAGGCTGAGGAAGAGACAGTTGCGCCACCCACTTTAAGAGATAAAGGAGTGTTGGGGAGCGCTTTCGAAAAAGGCAGCACAACTTTTAGGGTATTCTCGAAACTCAAATCTTCACCAAACCACTGGTCTCCTACTGCAAAAATGTTTGTCAGTTCTTTTTCATAGAAGACAAACTCATCAAAAGTGGTGATTTGTTGTGTGACTACAGATGTAACTGGAGGTTTTTGTTGAACTCTTTTTCCATTAGTGTCTGATATTGTTATAAAGTAATAGGCTTCATCAGAAAAAATGTTTTGATGGTGGGTTGCTGTTTGGTTATCTGGGTCTGCAGTCCAACTATGTGGTCCTTGTCCATAAAACAAAATATAATCATTGTCATTAAAGACACCATCACTCTCTCCTGCTATATAAATGGCATTTTCTTGTAGGTCTTCAATTCTAAAATCAGAATTTAAAACCGGTAATAAATTACCTCCATTCCCATAAATGTGTATTTTCTGGGGGTTTAAGTTGCTCGTAGAAATTCCTATTTGTTGCAACAAACGTTTATCTATTTTAAAAACACCTGTGGTATCGATAGAAAATTTATACCATTCTCCTTGAGACAAGACGGAATTCAAGATTTGCCCAGCAACTATATTGGCAAAAAAAACAAGAAAAATAAATGCAACTATTTTTTTCATAAAATTGTAATCAAAGAACGCAAATATTTCAAATATATTTTAATAGAATCAAAGATAAATTATACTAAAATAAAAAAGGGTTCGTTTTGATTATAAGTTCAATGAATTGAAGCGTTATATTTATTATTTTTCTTGTGTGAAAGTATAATTATTGTAAATTAGCACACTAAATGAAAACCCCATCAATTTTAATTAGGAAATGAAAAACTTTTTAAAAATAACTTTTGTTGTAGCAGCAACACTATTCTTTATTAGTTGTAATAGATCTTCCTCAGGAAAATCCTCACTAACAGGTTTAAGCTTTAATGATCCAAAAAACGGAAACTATATTCGTGCTGAGTCTTATAAAGGCCAGACGCCCCCTTTAGGGATGGTTGGTGTTGAAGGAGGTTCTTTTACAATGGGACAAGTGCAAGATGATGTAATGTTTGATTGGAATACAACACCAAATAAAATACATGTACGTTCATTTTTTATGGATGAAGCAGAAGTTTCAAATTCTGAATATTTTTTATATGTACAGTATACCAAAGATGTTTTTCCACCATCGGAAGAAAAATACAAACACATATACAACTCTGTATTACCGGATACCTTAGTTTGGAGAAAAAGCCTGGGAAATACAGAATTATTAACTGAAAACTACTTCCGTCATCCCGCTTATGCAGATTATCCTGTTGTAGGTGTGAGTTGGTTACAAGCTACTGAATACTGTAAATGGAGAACCAATGCTGTTAATTTAAAGACATTAATAGACAAAGGACACATCAAAAATATTTTTGAAGCAGATACGACAAGAAACTTTTTTGACACGGATGTATTTTTAACCGATGCTACCAAAATGTTTGCAGGCGATACCACAATCTACAAGAGAGGTGTAAAACAACGAAGAGCAAAAGGACAAGCAAAACCCGGAAAAGATGCTTTTCAAGGTAGGAAAATCATGAAAGCTGACGGTATTTTACAAACTAAATTTAGACTACCAACAGAAGCTGAGTGGGAATTTGCTGCAAAAGCAAATGTTGAAAATCGCGAATACAATACCATAAGAGGTAGAAAAAAATATGCTTGGAATGGGAAATATTCACGATCAAAATCAAAAAAATATAGAGGAGATCAACTTGCTAATTTCAAACAAGGTAAAGGAAATTACAGTGGTTTATCTGGCTGGAGTTCGGACGGATCTGACATTCCAATCAAAATAAAATCCTATCCACCAAATGCTTTTGGTATTTATGACATGTCTGGAAACGTTGCAGAATGGGTTTCAGATGTTTACAGACCGATTATAGATTCGGATGCAAATGACTTCAACTACTACAGAGGAAACGTTTTCAATAAGAAAAAAATTAATAAAGAAGGAAAGGTTGTCTTCGTAGGGTCAGAAGGAGCTGCCATTGAGTATGATACTTTAGAAAATGGAAAAATCATTCCTAAGGATCTACCAGGAACTATCAAATATGTTCCTATCGCATCGGAGGATGCTGCACTTCGAAGAAATTTTACCAAATCAAAGAATGCAGACATTAATGATGGAGACATCAATTCATCACGAGATTTCGGAAAAGACAAAATGGAGCAAAGCATGTACAATTCCCCGGAGAAGCCTAAGTTTATTAGAGACTCAACGGGTGTCACAAAAGTGGCATACGACACCGAGAAAAGAACAACTTTGATCAGTGACAATACAAGAGTCTATAAAGGAGGGGCTTGGTCTGACAGAGAATATTGGTTAGATCCAGCACAGCGAAGGTACTTACCTGAATACATGGCAACAAATTATATCGGATTTAGATGTGTATCCGACAAATTGGGTCCAATGAGTTCACAAAAACGAAGAGCTAGAAACCCAGCGAGGTAATCCTTTTCAAAATTATAACAATATAGAACCTCATTGCTTCAAATCAATGAGGTTTTTTTATCTTTAAATAATGAAAATCGAGGAACTTTATAAATATTACAAACAGTATTGTTTGGTAGATACCGATTCAAGAAGTATTCGAAAAAACACTATGTTCTTTGCTTTAAAGGGTCCCAATTTTAATGGAAACACTTTTGCTGAGAAGGCGCTGGAGGCGGGCGCTGCCTTTAGTATCGTAGATGAAGTTATTTATGCAACAAAACCCGCTATTTTGCTGGTTGAAAATGTATTAGAAACTTTGCAAAAACTAGCTAACTATCACCGAAAACAATTGAATATTCCAATTATTGGCCTTACAGGGAGTAATGGAAAGACAACAACAAAAGAGTTGCTACATACTGTATTGTCAAAAAAGTATAAAACGGTGGCAACAGTAGGAAATTTAAACAATCACATTGGAGTGCCACTCACCCTTTTATCCATGAATGCAGAGACCGAAATTGGTATTGTTGAAATGGGTGCAAATCATCAAAAAGAAATTGAATTGCTGTCTCACCTATGTGCCCCTAATTTTGGATACATAACTAACTTTGGAAAAGCACATTTGGAAGGATTTGGAGGTATTGAAGGTGTTGTCAAAGGAAAATCAGAGTTGTATACCTATCTTAAAAAAGAAGGCGGTATTGCCTTAGTAAATCCCCATGATAACATTCAACTTGAAAAGACAAAAGAGATGAACCGCATCTTTTTTGAAAAAGAACTCATCCTTAAAAAAACGACCCCTTTTCTCACAGTAGCGCATAGCGGAACCAGCATTAAAAGCAAGTTGATTGGCGCTTATAATTTCACCAATATTTGTGCAGCAATTACAGTGGGGCAACACTTCGGTATTGCGCCTGCAGCGATTAAAGAGGCCTTGGAATCCTATGTTCCTTCGAACAACCGATCTCAAATCATAAAAAAAGGAACACATACGATTGTTTTAGATGCTTACAATGCCAACCCTACAAGTATGAAAGCGGCTATTGAAAGTTTTAAAACCATGGAAGGTGAAAACAAAGTGCTCATCTTGGGCGACATGTTTGAGCTTGGAAAATATGAGCTTGAAGAACATCAAAAAATTGCAACTCTCCTAAAGTCAGCAACTTTTAAAAAGGTCTATTTAATTGGAGAGTTATTCCATAAAATAACGACGGACTCTTTGCAATTCAAAGAATTTAGTGATTTTAAAAATCATCTTAAATCACAAAATCTTTCAAACTGTACCATCCTCATAAAAGGATCCCGGGGGATGCAATTGGAACGCGTTTTAGAACTCCTTAATTAGGGTTGTTTTTATGAAAATCGAGTAAATTATCAATAGGTCTCTGTAAAATCCCAGCGATACTTAAATGGTTCTTTTTAGCTACTTTTTCTAAAATTTCGCTGAAGTAAAAAGCAATAGACCCAATAAAGTAGATCGGGGTATCGGTTGTTTTTCCAAAGGGTAGAATTCTGTATTTAAAGAACTCATTAAAACCTCTTTTAATGATTTTTTTAATGTATTTATCTTCTTTAAATTCAAACATGAATTTCGCAAATGAAGCTAAATACCTATTTGGATTGGGTTGTTTGTATAAATGATATTTAATAACATCTGCATCTAGGTTATATTCTTCTTCAAACTTATTTGCGATTCTTTTGGGCATTTTCCCATAAAAGTATTCTCTTAACAGTAATTTCCCAAAGTAATTCCCACTTGCCTCGTCCATCACGGAATATCCTAAAGAAACCGTTTTCATATGCACCGAAGTACCATCGAAATAACAGCTGTTAGATCCTGTTCCAAGAATACACACAATTGCTGGCTTATTTCCTGAAGCCGCATATACTGCCGCTAGCATGTCCTCTTCAATGTTCACTTTTGCATGGATAAAGACTGTTTCTAAAACGCTTTTTAAAATGGCGGAGGGTTTTGGAGTTCCACATCCTGCTCCATAAAAATGAATTTCTGTGACCTCCTCTTTAACGTCCATCAACTGAAACATGTTTACAATTCGATTCCTTAATTCATTTTGAGTAACAACCGCCGGATTCAAACCTAAAGTCCGAACCCTAAACACTTCGTTTTTATCATTATCCAAAGCAATCCAATCTGCTTTTGTAGAGCCTCCATCTGCTATAAGTATCATTCGAAAAGTAATTTGAAATCAAATATATTGTAAGTTTTCAGGATACACAAGGCGATAAAAACTTCAATCGTTATAGTGCGGCAATTAAATTATAATTGAAGGCCTTGAAATCTTTAGCAATGATTTTTTTTGGCTTTAAAGGTACTTTTTTAGGTCAATATTAAGTAAAAATCAAAGGTTTTGAAATAATATTGCATATTTTGAGAACCTTAATCAATAAAAAATATAATTTTTATTTTGAATGACTACAGTCCGTAGTCTTTTCAAAAATAAATAAATAAATATAACACCTTAATAATGTGATATTTAACTTTCAGATAAAGCTACTTTCTTTATTATTGATTTCAAACTTGTTAATTCAATTTTTTCTTCTTGTTTTAAATCAAAATTAGAAGTTAAATAACCTATTCCATTATGTTCACCATTTTTGATGGCTACAAATGCAATGTAGGTTTTAAATTTTTCTAATTTTAAATTTGATTCTTTTGAGTAGATTGAATCATTATCCTCAATATCATTTGGATACACTAACTCCACAAATAGACTTGTGCCTCTATTATCAACCTCAAATATTTTAATATCATCTTTAGAGGCATAAAAACTATTTAATAAATTTTCTGCATTTAAGGCATCTTTTTCATTATTAAATTTCACTAAGAAATCCCTTGACATTCTTGGTAAAATTTCTGAGAAATTTTTAATACCAATCATCTCTGCAAACTTCACATGCTCTTTTAGACGCCAATAGAATGTTAAATGTTCATGTGGCTGTTGATGTAGACCAGTAGCTATAATTAATTTAACATCTTTCAACTTCAATAATTTACCTATTTGATAGTCATATTCTGAAAGAATTTGAATTAATGGATCAAAACCATCTGGGCAATACCAATCAGGGTTTTTTAAAACCCCTTGGTATGCTTTGGAATTAAATAAATAATGATGCTGAATATGAGCACCTGAATTTAAAAATAAATTTGAAAAATCAGGTTTGTATTTTTTCCATAGGGTCAGATGAACATCTGCTAGTAAACTATCCAGAACAACTGCCTTCGCTCCTGGATTTTTTGCTTTGAAAACTGTTTTTACATAATGAAACCATCTTGAGATGGGAACATACAATAAAAGTCCAAGACCTAATGAAATCATTGATTTCAAATTTAATTTTGATTTAGCATTATCATTTACTGATTGATGTACGGCCTGATACAATGCTTTTACAATCCAATTACCAGAAGGTTCAGTTTTAGTCCAAGGGTCTGGAACAAAAAAAGCTGGATTATTTAATCGGTTATCAGCATTGAAAGGAGATACTGCACCAATAGAAAGACCTTCTGCTTCCAGCTCCTCAAATATTTGGTAAAGTTCAGGATTATTAACAATGTCTCCTAGACGAAACACCTTGTGCTCTTCGAAAGTTTTACCAGTATGGATGCTAACCCATTGCACCCATGGCTCTAGAAGTTTATATTCTTTCTCTGAAACAGTTTCAACTGGTGGCTGAATGTCAAATATTTTTTTTAAATTGGGTAAAAGACCTTGATTAATATAAAATTTTATATAATCAAAATTAAGTTCGTTTAAACCAAGTAAGATAGTTTTAGATTTCATCTAAAAATTTTTTGTATTAATGTTATTAAATAATGAGTAGATGTAAAGAATACTCCTAAAATAATATTTAAAGGTTTATAATTTTGAAAATGATTCTTAAACATCAAAAAGAATAATTTAATTCTTTTAAATTTATTTTTTGAAATTTGATTTTCAGATATTCTGTAATAAGTTAAATATGGTTTTAATTTTAAACAATTGTTCCCATTTTTTATAACTCTCATCCATAAATCATAATCTTCAACAGAAATTAAGCTTTTTGATTCGTTAAATTTTAAATCTTTAAGAATATCAGACTTAATGATAACACTGGAGGTGGGAATAAAATCTTTTAATAGAATGGTTATATAAGAAATTTTCCAAAATCCAAAAACAGGATTAATCTTACTTAAGTCCGTAAGGTTTATGAAATCAAATTTATTAGTGCAACAAAACTTAAAATCATAATCTATTAGATTCTTAATCTGTATCTCCAATTTATTCGGATGCCATAAATCATCAGCATCAAGAAATGCAATCCAACTTCCATTGGCCTTACTAATTCCAATATTTCTAGGTTTAGAGGGACCTCCATAATTCTCTAACAATCTATGAAATTTAATTTTCCCTTTCTGAATTAACTCATTCAAGACTATATTCGTGTTATCTGTAGAACAGTCGTCAACTACAATTATTTCTATATTACTATAAGTTTGATTTAGTACAGTATTAACCGTATCTAAAATATATTCCTCAGCATTATAGCATGGAATAATAACTGAAACTAATTTATTTTCCATAATTAAAAATTAGCCTTTTTATAATAGAATTAGGTTCTATTTTATTAAAATTATTAAGATTTTCTGTATTATTAATTGCATCAGACCAATAAAAAGTATCATTTAATATTTTTTCTATGAATTTATTTTCTTCTATTTCATTTTCATCATATGACTTATCTGAAGAAATTAAGACTCCTTGTTTTAATAGGTTACTTAATTGTAAAACAGAAGAATCAGAAAATTTAAATAGAGGGTCATAGGAGTTTACATGAAGTACATCGTTAGAGAACTGATGGTATCGAAATTGAAAAAGATATAGAAACCTCAGAGCTGTTCTAATTTTTTCTTTTTTCATCTTATTATTTCTAATTTCTGAAAAGTTTATTCTGTTAAGTTGTGAAATATTGTGCAAATCATATTGATAATTAGAAACATCATAAAAAGATTTTGCTAAACTTACAATAGGCTTTCCAATAATAGATGCCTCAAAAAATGAGGATCCTCCATTTAATAATATTATATCTGCTTGATTTATTAAATAAGAAGTTGATATTTTTTCGAATTCTCGAATAAATTTAATTTGATATCTTTCACAAAAAGAAATATAATAATCTATACAAGATGTAGCGTCTTTATTATGGATTTTAACATCCCAAATTGGATGAAAACGAATGATTAAATCCTCGGGGTTGATTATTTTATTATTTATTAATTTTTCTATTCCATCTAAAGGATGTGACCAAGCATCTTTTCCATAATCGAATTCACTAATATGTTCCATTCGACTAGAAGGTAAAACTAAGTATTTATACTCCCCATTTGAGTTTATTTTATCCCAGTCTATTAACTCGTGATCTTTATTAAAATTCATAAACTCCGATTTATTTAGCTGTAACCTTCTTTTTGCCATAGGCTCAACAGCTTTTAATATCTGGTCATAATTCAAAGGCTTATCAATAAATAATTTAGTTATTTTTTCTAAAGAAATTGTTCCTAATGGTCCTTCATTAGGTATTATTAACAACCCTTTACCAAACCAAGGTCTTTCCACGGTCCAAAATATCTTATTCATATCCATTGCTGCTAGCCTGGCTGCTCGCATAAGATCCATTCTTCCATTATAACCAAAAACCATATCAATATCATTATTACTTACCCATTCTTTAACTGAATTATAATAAGCAAAACACGAACTTGTGAGTTTTAAAAATTCTTGATGTTCTTTAATGTTTTTAATTTCATCTGGTGTTTCAGTTCTAGAGGCAGTAAAAAGAGTTGACAATGCGATATCTTTGTGATCACAATTTTTATTTATATTGTTAGGACTTAAACTTGTTACTTTCGAATTTACTAAAGATTTTAAACCAAATTCTTTACAAACAAAACAAGTTAAAGGCTTGTTATTCAATATTTTTTTTGTAATCAGCGTGTTACAGGAGTCCGAACCTCCAGAACAATTCGCATAAAGTACATTATGATTTAGTTTAGACAACATGGCACCGAGATATGCCAAATGTTGACTATGAGGTCTGTGAGAAAAACTGTTTATTATTCCTATGTTCATAGTTTACTCTATTTATACTTATAAAAATTATTATTGCTATTGGCCAATAGTCAAGAATCCTATTGGTAAATAAAATTAATAGAAAGGCTATTATAAAATATTTTAATGATGTGATTGAAGCTTTTACATATAACTTCCCCAAAGCGAAAATAAAAATCAAAAAAAACGGAACGCCAAAACTAGTTATATATGTAGCATACTGACTATCTCCAGAATTATAATAGGTATCGTTAACATTTCCAAAAAGGAAAGTTAAAACATCTGAATTCAATAATTTAATACCTTCAAAAAACTCAATTCTTGTTGAGATACTTAAAGAAGTATTTGAAACATCGAAAGTTTTTAAAAAATCAACTAGTGCTACTAATTTAAATTTCCAGTGTTCATCGGGTAAAAATCCAAAAAATAAATCTAATTGACTACCAATAAAAAATAGAATCATTAATGTTAGAAAGATGATTTTTTTAGGAAGCTTAATAAATTGAATTAACATAAATACCAAAAGAGGCATTAATGCTTGAGACAAAAGTATTATTGTAAAAATGAGTAATCTAATAAAGAAACGAAAACGTTTATTTTTGATCTCAAAAATTGCAACTTCGTAAATATAAATAAGTAGAAAACCGTAAGAACTTGGATTACCAATTCCACCGATAAAAGCTTTGTTATACCATAGTGAGTTTCCTGTAAAATAAAAAAAAGAATCCAAAAACACCCAAGATAATAGCATCCAAAGAAGAAGTCGATCAAATCTTTTAAAACCCTCAGCAGTTGATGGTCCATACCCAAATAGCAAGGGAAGAGAAATAAAAGTGTTCAAAAACATAATGTCCCTTGATTCATTAAATGGAACACGAATAACAACTAAAATTAAATAAACTATAAAAAAAATAATTAAAAGGTAATTTGATTTAATAAAATATTTGTTCACTTTAGATAATAAACAAATAAGGGTGATAGAAATAATCTTCAATATAATTTTTATGCCTCCATAGGAATTTATTGAACCTTCATTAAAATCACCCAAATAGTTTATTAACATCAAATTAAATGCTAATATTATTCCTAATATAAATGTATTGTTAATTTTTAAATTCAATTAAATATTTATTTTATTATGATTAATGTATAGTTTTAATTAAAAAAAATTAAACATGTTAAACATTTTATACTAATAATTTCATAGTTCTAAATTACTTTGCTCTATATATAATTACAATTAATTAAAAGACTTACACAAAAGGTAATTTATTGGGATCATAGATTTAGGATATAACTAGATAAAAAAGAAAAACAAATAATATATAAAAAAGTATTATTTGAGAATTAATTTTTCTATTACTTTTAAGCATAAGAATAATACTAAGTAGCGCGAGAAGAGAGTATGAGATTAGTGTAGTATATGCTGCCATTATAATTCCTGATGACTTTAAAAAAAAGAAATTTAAAAAAATATTTAAAAATGCGCATATAATAACTAAAAAACTAATCTTAAACGTTTTCCCTTCATAAAATAACTCTCTAGAATACAACAAAAATATTGAGTTAATAAAGTACGAAAAAATAACTAATTTATTTATTTTAATTGCTAAATTTAGTTTGTAACCAATCCATTGAGATGAATATTCAATATAATATGAGCTGAAAAAAATCAGTATTATTGAGGCTACAAATAGCAATGCAATTATTTTTATTGTATTATTCTTATTCTTTTTCTTATTTTCAAAATTTTCATAAAAATTAATTGAATAATAATTTGCAATTGATACATAGAAAATAAGGATTATCATCCCCACTCTATATCCTAAACTATATACAGCTAAATCAATTTTTTCAAAATAATTAGAGATAAAGAGTTGATCTGAATAATTTAATAAATTATTTACTACGACATATAAAACAAGTGGAGATGAAAATTTAAGGGCTCTTTTAATGTCAGATTTAAATCTGTAAACTTTTATTTGAATCTTCTCCGAATAAATAAAAAATATTGAAAGATTAGCTAAAATTAAAAATTCTGATAAAATTTTTGAAAATGGATCTAAACTGTCTAAAAGAAAAACAATTAATAGAATGGAAAATATTTTACAAAAACCAATTAAAATTTGATAATTTCTGTATTTAACTACTTTTTTTAAAGTCACAAAATAATTTTGAATCCAAAAATTTGAAAAAAGAAAAAAAACAGCGAGTGGCAAAAGTGCAGTTAATGAAGTACTTAGTCTCCAATAACTTGGTTGAAAAAAAATAATTAAAAAAGAAAATAGACAAGAAAATAATGATATCAATATTCCGAACGCATATATATTAGAACTAAACTCTAAATAATCAATATTATCTTTGGATTCATATTTATACTTTGTTACTGCAGAACAAATATTTAAGCCAAAAAATTGGAAAAGCAAATTAGCATAAACATTAAACAACTCAATATCAGCAAGTGCTTCTTCTCCAAGAAAGTTGATAATAATAGGAATTAAAATAAAATAACTTCCCTGAGCTATAAATGCTGCAAATACATAATTAATTATTGCCTTGTGTGATCTCAATTATTGAATATTTATTATTTTAAAATTGATTTAAAATATTCTATCGTAACTAAAAGACCTTCTTCTAACTTAACTTTAGGCTCCCATTTATTCAAATTTTCATGAGCTAAACTAATATCAGGTTTTCTTTGTTTTGGATCGTCACTTGGAAGTGGAAGAAAAACTAATTTAGAATTAGATGAAGTTAGTTTAATGATTAAATCTGCTAATTCAATCATTGTGAATTCTACAGGATTACCAATATTAACTGGACCAGTAAAATTTGAAACAGAATTCATCATTCTTATCATTCCTTCTACCAAATCGTCAACGTACTGAAAAGACCTTGTTTGTGATCCATCACCATATATTGTTATATTCTCTCCCTTAAGGGCTTGCACTATAAAATTAGAAACAACCCTTCCATCTTCAGGGTGCATATTCGGTCCATAAGTATTAAATATTCGTATTATTTTAACTTCTACATCATTTTGTCTGTTGTAATCCATAAATAATGTTTCAGCACATCTTTTACCTTCATCATAACAGGATCTAACTCCAATTGGGTTAACATGCCCCCAGTAATTTTCATCTTGCGGATGTACTTTTGGATCACCATAAACCTCACTTGTACTTGCTTGCAGAATTTTGGCTTTTACTCTTTTAGCTAAACCCAAAGTATTTACTGCTCCTAATACAGAAGTCTTCATTGTTTTTATAGGATTATATTGATAGTGAACGGGAGATGCTGGGCACGCCAAATTGTATATCTCATCTACCTCAGCATAATAAGGTTCACATATATCGTGACGCACCAATTCAAAGAAAGGATTTTCAATTAAGTCTAGTATATTTTTCTTGTTTCCAGTAAAAAAATTATCCAGACAGATCACTTCATTTCCTTCCTTAAGTAATCTTTTACATAAATGAGAACCAACAAAACCAGCGCCTCCTGTAACAAGTATTTTTTTCATATTTTTATTTTTTAATCATTTCTTTAGTCATTGGAGTACCCTTTTCAAAATCTTGATTAAATTCTTTCCCCAATACTTCAGAAAGGTATTTAGGATGCATTCCAAATCCAGGGCGAATACTCCTAACATTTTCTCGAGTAATTTTTTCACCAGCTTTCACTTCTTTCACTATAAACAAAGACCTAGAAAATTGCCTACTTTTCTTTTTCTTTTCGGTCATTTTATAGTCTACTTCTCCTAGCATACTTTCTGCAATTCTCACGGCTTTTACCATCTGAGTAAACTCTTTTTCATCTAAAGAAAAATGTGCATCTGCTCCGCCAATCTCCTTGTCTAAAATAAAATGCTTCTCAATTACTGAAGCTCCTAAACATGTTGCAACAACCGGTCCCTCTATACCCATTGTATGATCTGACAAGCCAACTTTTACACCAAATCTTGTTTTAATATCTGGTATGGTTAACAAATTTGCATCATTGGGATCAGCAGGATAAGCCGAAGTACATTTTAATATAGTAATATCATTATTCCCTACTTTTTTACATGTCTCTATAGCTAACTCTATATCAGAAACTTCTGCTATGCCTGTAGATATTATCATAGGTTTTTGTTTACTAGCCGCATATTCTATCAATGGAATATCTTGAATCTCAAAAGAGGCAATTTTATATATTGGGGATTTTAATTCTTCCAATAAATCAACTGCGGTATTATCAAAAGGTGAAGAAAAACATATAATTCCTTCTTCTTTTGCAACTCTAAATATTTCTGCATGCCATTCCCATGGAGTATATGCTCTATTATACAAATCATATAGGAATTCACCATCCCAAGCAGTTCCGTGATTAATTTTAAAATAATCATTTTTACAATTAATGGTCAAAGTATCTGCTGTATATGTTTGTATTTTAACTGCATCTGCACCAGTTCTTTTGGCAGCTCTAATAGTCTCCAAAGCTACTTGTAAATCACCATTATGATTTGCTGATAATTCAGCTATTATAAATGTTCCTTTTTTCATATTTAAATTAAGATATCTCCAATTTCTATTTTTAATTTTCGCCTTGATTTTTTAACCTCTAGGGCACCATTAGGTGTTTTAACAATAATGTTTGGTGTTAATGCTAAAATAGTTCCGTTTTCAGTATCAAATCGAAATCCATAAGAACAATCTTTTACTTTATCAATTATTAATTTTTGATTATTGACATATGAAAAAGCACCAGGATATGGATAGGCTTGAGCTCTTACCCAGTTTTTAATTCTATCTTTTTGCCAATTCCAATTTATTCTTCCATCTTCAGGAGTTCGTTTACCAAAATAGGTTGCTAGTTGTTCATCTTGTTTTATCAATTCTAGTTTTCCTGAATTTAATTGCTTAAAAATACCAAGTATTAAATTATAATATTCTAGTTTGAACTTATTTAATATTTCAGCTCCTGTTTCAATCTCATTTATTGGAATTTTTATTTGAGAGATAATATCTCCAGTATCACAACCTTCATCAATAACATGAGCCGTAATTCCTGTCTCTTTCTCATTATTAATTATTGACCATACGTGAGGTGTTCTTCCTCTATATTTTGGCAATAATGAACCATGTATATTAAATGTAAGTTGTTTAGAGTGTTGAATTATGTCTTTCTCGATTAAAAATAAATAATTAATTGAAACTATGATATCAACTTCAATTTTTTTAATAAAATCATACCCTTTACTATTCCTTGGATTTCCTTTGAAATAAGGAATTTTATTTTCTTCACAAAGAGACAAAATACCTTGAGAATTACTATCTGTTAATACAAATACTACATTAAAATTGAGAATAATTTTCTCAAGAGTATCTTTACCTAGATTTCCGCTTGAAAGAATTCCTAGCTTCATGAATTTAATTTGGAATGAATAACTACATCAATAAATTGATTATCAAAACAACAATGCTCCTTTAAAATTGCATCTCTAAAATAATTTGAATCAAGTAAAACTTTATATAGATGAGGTCTTAAATCAAATGCATATACATAAAGTTTATGAAAACTCAGTTCCTTGAAAGCTAAAAATTCTATCATTTTTAAATATGTTGACCAATGAAAATGAAAATGGTCTTCCTCTAGATTAGTATTCATTATAAAAGAAATCTCAGCATTCTTATCTATCCAATTAATATGAACTAAACCTCCATAACCAATAAACTTATCATTTTTGAGATAAGAAAATAAAATTTGATTTGGTTTTTCCTGATCAAAAAGCCTAGCAAGAGTTCCATTAAAATAATTCTCTTGAGATTTTTCTGTTAGAGGTTTGTCTTGCCTTAAATGATAAATTTGTTCATTCCTCAATTTCATAATATCTAGTCTATCTTCGTATCGAATAGGTACAATGTTAAAGTCACCATAATTATACTTATTTTTAGTCAAACATTTGTATCTCGTTGGAAACATTATTTAAACAATTTATATTTTAATTCAGCTAACTTCCAGTCGGTTTCGGAATCTATATCTTGTGCTTCTAATTCAGAAATAATTATACCCCCAGAGTTTCGTGTCAATATTTTTTTTCTTTTTAGCACCTCAATAGTATTGCACCAATAAAATTGACCTGCATCATGAAATCTCTCTTCTAAATCTTGCGAGCGTGAGTTTAAGTTTTCTTTATAAATCATTTCTATTTTTCCCTCAAATTCACTCAAAGCTCGCTGGATAGGAAAACTGTAAGCTATAATCGGAAATACTGAATCAAACTTCTCATTAATTAATTTTTCATGAGCTAAATTAAGAGTTTTGGCATTTACAAAAGGAGCACAAGAATAAATACAACAAATATTTTCAAATACCTTACCCTGAGACTTATAAACTTTAATAACCTCTTCAATTACATCAAAAGTAGTGGCGAAATCATCTGAATTTTTTGTAGATCTCATAAATGGCACATTCGCTCCGAATTTTTTGGCTATATCAGCAATCTCTAAATCATCAGTTGAAACCATTACTTCATCAAATAACCCAGAATCAAGTGCGGCTTTTATCGAATATGTAATAATTGGTTTACCTAGAAACTCCTTAATATTTTTTCTAGGAATTCTTTTACTTCCTCCTCTGGCCGGTATGATACAAATATTACCCATTAACAAATTGATTTATTTGTTCAATTACGAAATCTTGCTCTTTATTTAAAAGCGTTGGATACATTGGTAAACTGATACACCTAGAATAATATTTTTCTGCATGAACAAGACCTGCATCTGCATACCCTATGTTCTTATAGTATGGCATTGTATGCACTGGCACATAATGAATTTGTGCTAATATTCCTTTAGAATGAAGAAAATCATACAGTTCTTTTCTGTTTTCAACCTCTATAATAAAAAGATGATGCGCATTATAAGTACCGGTAGGCAGTTCTTGAAACTTAATTTTTCCTTCAAATACTTTTTTATAAGCTAAGGAAATTTCATTTCTTCGCTCTACGCCTTTTTCATTTTTTGCTAATTGAGTAATTCCCAATGCAGATTGAAAATCTGTTAATCTATAATTAAAACCAAGCGCTTTCATTTCATAATACCAGTTCCCGTGGTTTTCATCCATATTCTCTTTGGAAATCCCATGAGTTCTAAGCAGTATCAACTTATCGAACAATTCTCTAGAATTGGTAGTTAGCATTCCACCTTCTCCACAGGCAATATGTTTTACAGGATGAAAAGAGAAAACTCCGATATCTGCATAATTCCCATTTCCACAATAGTTTTTTTCTAATTTGCTATCTATAAAGTATCCACCAGGGGCATGACAAGCATCTTCTATAATCCAAAGATTATGCAAGTCTGCTAAGGCTCTAAATTTTTCCATATTTACGGGTAAACCAGCAAAGTCAACAGGTATAATTCCTTTAAAAAAACCTTTTGGCTTTGATTCTATCAATTCTTTTACTGAATTAATATCTAATAGATACGTATTTGGATCAATGTCTGCAAACCAAACCTCTGCACCTGCGTAACGTATACAGTTTGCTGAAGCTGCAAAAGTAATAGGAGTTGTAATAACTCTATCTCCTTTAGATAAATTTAAAGCCAGAACTGAAAGATGCAATCCCGAGGTAGCATTGTTAACTGCTACGGCATAATTAGCTCCTACATATTTAGCAAATTTTGATTCAAACTCTCTGACCTTAGGTCCTTGAGTAAGGTAATCAGATTGAAGAGTTAAAACAACCGCATCAATATCATTTTGATCTATGTTTTGTCTCCCGTAAGGTATCTTATTCATTATGCTTCAAAGTTTGGATCTACATGAATTTTTACTAATTCTTTTAAGGATTTTATCGTTTCCCATTCTGTATTATCCCCAGAGTTATATGAAAAACCATTGGGAACATCTATAGCATTGAAAGCTTTTTTATAGTCATCTTTAGAGTATATTGAATATGGTGATTTTTGTGGAAGTATTGCATAATATTTCCCTAAATCAACTGTATTATATGAATCAGAAGCGGTTATCATCTCCTCATGTAATTTTTCCCCAGGACGAATTCCTACTATTTTTTGCTCTAAATCTGGAGCAATTGCAGTTGCTACGTCAGAAATCTTATATGATGGAATTTTTGGAACAAACACTTCTCCACCCCATGCTTTTTCAATGGCATGAAATACCATTTCACAGCCATCTTGTAAGGAGATGTTGAAACGAGTCATTTGATCATCTGTAATTGGAAGAAATTTTTCTCCTTTTAACTTCTTATTTAGAAAAAATGGCATAACAGACCCGTTAGAACCCATTACATTTCCATATCTAACAACAGAAAAACGAATATCCCTTTTCCCTTTTATATTATTTGCTGCTATAAATAATTTATCAGAAGCTAATTTAGTAGCACCGTATAAATTAATTGGAGCTGCTGCTTTATCAGTTGACAGAGCTACCACTTCACTAACTCCTGATTCTAATGCTGCATCAATAACATTTTCTGCACCATTAATATTTGTTTTCACGCATTCCATAGGGTTATATTCTGCTAAATGAACATGTTTCATCGCAGCTGCATGAATTACAACATCAATCCCTTCGAAAGCTCTTTTTAACCTTTCTTTATCTCTTACATCTCCAATAAAATATCGCATTGCAGGATATTTGTCTTCAGAAAACTCCTGAGCCATTTGAAAATGTTTTTGTTCATCTCTAGATAAAATAACTAGCTTTTTAACATCCGGGTTTCTATCTAAAATTAATTTAGTGAACATTTTACCAAAAGAACCTGTTCCTCCGGTAATTAAAATTGATTTTCCGTTTAAATTTAACATATTTTTTTTATTTTCCTATTCTATAATATTCTATCCCTATTTTGTCTAAATCGTTATCAATATATTGATTTCGTCCATCAAAAATAACCGGAGTTTTTAATTGTGTTTTTATTTCTTCAAAATCTGGCGAACGAAATTCTTTCCATTCAGTAAGTAAAACTAGGGCATCCGAGTCTTTTAAAACATCATACTTTGAATCTACATACCTTATGTTTTGAACTCCTCTCAGGTAATGCTCTTTTGCTTCATCAATCGCCTTTGGGTCATATGCTTTTATTTTGGCACCTCGTTTCACTAATTCCTTTATAACATAAATGGATGGTGCTTCTCGCATATCATCAGTTCCAGGTTTAAAGGCCAAGCCCCAAATAGCAAGAGTAAAGCCGGTTAGGTCTTCTCCAAAACGATTAACTATTTTCTGAGCAATTACTAATTTCTGTGCATCATTCACTTCTTCCACCGCGGTAATCAATTGTGCAGTATAGCCATTTTCTTTGGCTATCTTCTTAAGCGCTTTTACATCTTTTGGAAAACAAGAACCACCATAGCCTGCACCAGGATAAATAAAGCTATAGCCTATACGTCGATCTGAGCCAACTCCGATTCTTACTTGACTGGCATCTGCTCCTACCTTTTCACAGATATTAGCAATTTCATTCATAAAAGATATTTTGGTAGCTAACATTGCATTGGCAGCATACTTTGTCATTTCAGCAGAACGGATGTCCATAGAGATAAAACGATCTTGATCTCTAAAAAAAGGATTGTATAACTTCTTCATTTTTTTAGATGCAATCTCAGAATCAGCTCCAACAACAACCCTGTCAGGCTTCATGAAATCAGCAATAGCAGCTCCTTCTTTCAAAAACTCAGGATTCGAAACCACATCAAACTGCAATTCAGAATTTCGTATATCTAGTTCTTTTTGAATCGTTGCCTTTACTTTATCTGCAGTTCCGATAGGTACGGTAGATTTGTCGACTACAATCAATCTTTTTTGCATCGATTGCCCAATAGATTTCGCTACAGTCAATACATATTGTAGATCAGCAGAACCGTCATCTCCCATAGGGGTTCCAACGGCAATAAATGCGATTTCAGAATTCTGTAAAGCTTCATTTAGATTTGTTGTAAAAAATAAATTCTTGTTTTTTACATTTTTCAAAACCATGGTCTCTAAACCAGGTTCAAAAATAGGAATAATTCCTTGGTTCAATTTTTCAATCTTAACGGGGTCTATATCTACGCAAGTAACCCTGTTTCCCATCTCTGCAAAACAGGCTCCTGAGACGAGTCCAACATATCCTGACCCTATAATTGTAATATTCATAACTTACTTATATTCTGCTATTTTTACTTGTTTTCTAAGTCCACTCGAAGAGAATCTGTGATCTCTGGAATTATAATAGATCTCGATTCCCTTTTCTTCACAGTAGCTTCTACCCGTAAAGTTTTTTTCCTTATACTCATCGCCAATGATTCTTACATCAATCTTAAATGATCGCAAAATATCTTCTAAATCTTGCTCCGAGACATAGGGCACAATTTCATCGATATGCTTGGATCCTTTGAGTTGAATATAACGTTCTATAATAGACTGTGAAGGCCCATTTTTCTCTGGGCGATCCAACGAAGGGTCTAACTGCAAGCCTACAATTAAATAGTTGCACTGACGCTTTGCTTCTTCCAGCATCTTTACATGCCCTGCATGAAAAAGATCAAAGGTTGAAAAGGTGATTCCTACTTTCATAATTTATTTTTTCTCGACTACCAGCGGTAGTCTGTTTTATTTGTGTTTTTCTTTTTATTCCTTTTTAGTGCTCTTTAAACGCGAAAATTGTTTGTTTTTTTTACGGCTTGTCAAACACTGCCTTGCCTATCGTATTTTAAACCAAAACATCGCTGCATATTGTTAAAATTGAAATGAGATTATGGCGGCTAATTTATACAACTGACCAAGTTCTTTTTTGTTTTATTGTCAACCCGGTGACTTTATGTTTTAAAAACAATTGAGAAAAACAGTTTATAAAAAAATCAGATCGCTAAAAACGATTCACCCCTCAGGAAATAGACCCTTTTTTAATTTGTTTCAATACATCCTGAACAGGCGCTTTTGCAAGGACAAAACCAATACTACAAACAGCTCCTAAAAACAACCAGACCACCACAATTAAACTCCGCTTTGGTTCCGATTTTTCGTTTGGAAATACTACTGGTTTTAAAATTGAAAAAACAGGAGTATCTTTGGTTACCTGTAATTTTACCTGCTCTAATTGGGTGGCTACATTGTCAAAAACAACACCTGCTGTTCTTAGCTCAGACTCTAAGCGGGTTTGCTGAATCGAAAAACTGTTGGTTGCGATATTTAAATTACGGTCTTTAAAGGTAGACAATCGCTCTTGTGCTTTGTTTAACAGAACTTTTTTAGCTTCATACTCTCCTTGTAAATACCCTAACATTTCCAAACTGGATTTTGTTTTAATAGCGATGATTTGATTTTGTAAAATCAGCTCTCCGTTTTTGGCGACCTGGGCAGCCAATTTTGGATTTTCACTAACAGCGATCATTTCTATAAATCCATCTTTATCGTTAATAGAAAGAGTCAATATATCGTCAATAGCTTTAAAATACTCGAAATCTTCCTCAGCAATGGCTTCAATCCCCGGGACTGCATTCAAGCGCGTTTGTGCTATATCTGCTGACTTGAACCAACCAATTACCTTTCCAGGAAGTCCAATGGTATAGGCCTTTAGAGTCCCTATAAATGAAAACTCTGACTCTTTTTGTACAAAATAATCTTTGAGCGTCTGCACCCCTTCAATATTTTCTATGGGGGCCGCTAGCAAAGCTTTTTTAAAAGTAACCCCTTCGGTAATTTTTCCATACAGCATCGGCGAAACCTCTTTTGTTCCCTCCATGGAACCTATATTGATTCCCGCCAAAGAAGCCAATCCTTTTAACCCTGATACTCCACCGGATTTCGCACTGTAATTTGGGGTAAATAAGGAAGATGCTGTATACTTATTGGGCGTCAACAAAGCAACAACAATTCCTATAACACCAAACATGACAATCGTTTTAAGAATGCTTTTTTTATGATACCATACTTTAGACAATAATGCAATGATATCTATCTGGTCTTCTGCACGTAGATTGTTTCTTGAAGATTCCATATGATTATAGTTTAGTTGTTAAAAGAATGGTAGTTAAAGTTCCAGTAATCAAACTAAAAATTCTAGTAAAATCATCCATAAACTTATTCTTGTCACCTTTTGCTTTTTCTGGCTTTTCAACGACATTGATCACAGATCCAGGATAAATTTTTGGATTGCTAAAAAAACTTACTTTTTTTGACGAACCGTCCGCTCTTTGAACCGTTACCGATTCAATATTTTTCTTTTTCCCGCCAGATTTTCTAATGTAATATTTTGCTCTTTTGCCTTTTTGCCAATTAAAAACTGTTGGATTCAAAACAGCACCCGAAGTTTTAATAGGTGAAAGCGTTGATCCTATAACTAAAACATCCCCATCTTGAAGGGTGATGTTTGTTTTAAATTGTTGCCCCTTAGAATGTAAGTGTAATTTCAAACTGTCTCTTTCTACATAAGAACTTTCTAGATTATAGTTATTCGTATATCCTCCCACTACATCTATTATTTCACTAATTTTAAATCTATCAGATTCCATAAAAACAGCCCCAGGATATTTCACCTCACCTTTTACCAAGATCATAGGCTGAAAATTTGGCCTAATAGGAGCAACTACAGAAATAACATCATAGGCTTGTAAAACAAAAGGATTTGAAGGCGTTTTTTTGTGACCTAAAAGATAGTCCATATCTACATTGTTCATCGTCAATTTTGAATAGGTTCCTTTTTCCAGATTTCTATTCAAACGACTTACATTCACAAAACTTTTTTCTGCGATTTCTAAGAACCCACCTGCATTTAAAATTGCGTCTTCTAAATACATCCCTTCCAATAGCTCATACTCTCCAGGAAGCTTAACCTTTCCAATAACTTTAACTGTAGGATTTAAATTTTGAGTAACAGCCTTGGTATACAATATAATTTGATCTTTGGCTTGTAAATAGGTCGTTTTTAAAGTCATTAAATCATTCAAACTAAATTGGGTCAAGCTGTAAAGCCCTGTTGCTGGTTCAAATCGTTTTAGATCCAAACGACTCGAGAGTACTTTCGATTGAAACTCCAACTCATCATAAGAAACAGATTCGAAAATCAAATCAAAAAGCGATTGGTTTTCTCTCAAGAAAACAGTTTTATCAGCGACTCCAAAACCAGAAATGCTCACTTTTTGCTCGCCTGCTATTTCTTGCAGCGAATATATTTTAATAGCATCATTTTCTTCGAGAGAGACAACAACGTCCCCATTTAAAATACTTGAAAGATTATACGTTTTAAAAGACAATTTCCCTTGTTGATCTACTTTGTTAATATCTACTTTTTTCAAATACGTATTTGGCAATACTCCTTTAGCTCCTATGGTAATTAATTTCTTCAAGTCTTGAAACATATCTAGTGCAAAAGTACCTGGTACTTGCACGTTTCCTTGAATAGAAACCTCGTTTCTTTGTCTTTTTAAAATTTGTTGAACTGTTACTTGGTCGCCATCGGTTAACTGAAATTTATTTTTTGAGCTATTTAGAATACTTGCGTAATTAACTGTAGTTAAAAAACGATCAAAAACCAGCTCTTGATCGCGTTCTTTAAAAGGTTTGATTCTAGAAATATTCACATTATTTAGAGAAGCATCTGGCGGAAGCCCTCCAGAGTATTTAAATAAATCTTTTAAAGATTCGTTAGGCTTTAGTTCATAGATTGCCGATTTCTTTACTTTTCCTGACAAAGTAATGGAGGATAAACGAGGTCCAACAAATAAAACATCATTGTTCGAAAGCCGGATGTCTTGGTCTATATTTCCTTGAGTAATATAATCGTATAAATCAATGGTTTTAATAAGTTTATTATTTCTGTATACTCTAACAGCTCTTAAAGTTCCTGAAGTTGCTATACCCCCAGAGGCATACAATGCATTCAAAACGGTAGCCATCCCACTCACTAAGTGGGGACCCGGAGTAGTAACATTTCCTAAAATGGATACCTTCACAGGTCTAATTTGAGTTAAAGAAACATCTAAAAAGGTACGTGTAGGTGTTGACAGCAAACCACTGTAATATTTTCCTAAAAATATTTTTACTCTGTTTTTAAGTGTTGCAAAAGAATTTCCTGCAGCAAAAAAGACGCCTAAATTTGGAAAAGAGATGTTTCCGTTCAAGTCAATTTTAGAAACAAATTCTAAATTGTTATCTCCAAAAACAGTAATTCTAAGTTCATCTCCTGGGGCTAAAATATATCCCTCGTCTATATTTCCTACTAAATACTCTTTTTGCCCAAAAGGGTTGTTGATAAAAATATCATATCCGAAATATCCTTTTGCTTCTTTTTTAGTGACAATAGAATCCTTAAGTGTTGGCACTGCAACTGGAGTTAAAGAATCAACCTTCAATTCAGAGGCAACCTCATTGCTATTGGAAGCTGCTATAGCAGTATTTGTAGAAGCCCCCTTAGAATTTAAATATTCCGCCAAAGCAGTATCGTAATCTATGCCTCTCAATTTAGCCAGCTCCCTTACTTGAGATTCGCTAACACCCTTACGATCCAGAGCTTTTATTACATCTTGCTTAGAACTAATTTTAAGACGATTTGCTTCTGATATTGCATCCTGCTTTGTTTGAGAGTGCAATTGAAATAAACTGAGAAACAAAAATAGAATGATTAAAATTTTTTGCATTTTCTTTTTTTAAATTGTTTTTTTTTAATTATTTCTTTTTCCTACGAAGAAAAACATTCTTGATAGTGAAGCTTTTACTAGCAGTAAAGATACTTGACAAAGATACTAATTAATAAAATAATGAATATTTTAACCGCTTTAACATCTAGGCAAGCTGATTGTTTTTTTTTTAATTTTAAAGCCGAGCATCCACTTGATTTCTTGGAAGAAATCCTTTTAAATCAAACACAATACTTTTAGCATCTTTTTTTATGGATTCTATATTTATCATTGAGAATTTGGTGTGCGACACTGCCAATAAAATTCCGTCATACCTATCTTTAATGGCATCCAAAAGCGCAATGCCATACTCCTGTTTTACTTCTACTGGATCAGCCTCGTAATCGTAGGCATCAACCTGCAAACCAAACTCTTTTAACTCGTGATATACATCCGCTACTTTCGAATTTCGAATGTCTGGACAATTCTCTTTAAAGGTGACGCCTAAAATCAAAATTTTAGAGCCCATTATTTGTTTCCCTGCTTTAATCAGCATTTTGATCATCTTATTTGCCACAAAGCTACTCATGTTGTCATTTACGCGCCTTCCACTGAGGATTACTTCGGGATGGTAGCCTAAATTTTCTGCTTTGTATGCCAAATAATAAGGGTCTACACTGATACAGTGTCCACCTACAAGACCGGGTTTGTATTTTAAAAAATTCCATTTGGTTCCCGCCGCATCCAATACATCTTGGGTATCGATACCAACTCTGTCGAATATTAATGCCAATTCGTTGACAAAGGAGATATTCACATCCCGTTGAGCATTTTCTATAGCCTTGGAAGCCTCAGCTACTTTTATACTTGCTGCCTTAAAAGTCCCTGCAGTAATGATTGAGCTGTATAAATCGTCTACAAAGGTTGCCGTCTCAGGAGTCGACCCCGAGGTTACTTTTTGAATGGTGGTTAAGGTATTTATCTTATCCCCTGGAACAATTCTCTCAGGTGAATAACCGCAATAGAAGTCTGTGTTGAATAATAAATTACTTGACTGTTCTAATAAAGGTACACAAATCTCTTCGGTACAACCTGGGTATACCGTGCTCTCGTATATAACAAGATCTCCTTTTTTTAAAATTTCTCCCAACATTTGAGAAGCAGCTCTTAATGGATTAAGGTCTGGTGTTTTGAATTCGTCTATGGGCGTAGGAACTGTTACAATATAAATATTACAGGTTTTAATATCATTTATATCTGAACTAAAAGTCAACTGGTTCGCACTTCTTAATTGCTCAGGTGTAGCTTCATTGGTGTGATCAATTCCTTTTTTTAGGTCTTCAATCCTATCCATATTAATGTCAAAGCCAACGGTTTGGTGATTTTTACCAAACTCAATAGCCAGCGGCAAACCAACATAACCTTGGCCAATCACTGCAATTTTCACTTTTTCTAAATTCATTTTATTTAAATAATGTATTATCAATAATCACATTGTTTATCTTCTGCTGTTTTCACTTGCTCCCGAAGTCCACTCGAAGAGAATCTGTGATCTCTGGAATTGTAGTATACCTCGATTCCTTTTTCATCACAGTAGCTTCTACCCGTAAAGTTTTTTTCCTTATACTCATCGCCAATGATTCTTACATCAATCTTGAAAGAGCGCAAAATATCTTCTAAATCTTGTTCCGAGACATAGGGCACAATTTCGTCGATATGCTTGGAACCTTTAAGTTGAATATACCGTTCAATAATTGTCTGAGAAGGTGCATTTTTTTCAGGACGATTCAACGAAGGGTCTAGTTGTAGCCCTACAATTAAATAATCACACTGACGTTTCGCTTCTTCTAACATTTTTACATGTCCGGCATGAAAAAGATCAAAGGTTGAAAAGGTAATGCCTACTTTCATAATTTGTTGTTAATGCTACAAAAATGTGAATTTATATATTTTTTTTTAGCTTTTCGGACTTCTTTATAGCTTTATTTGGATATGGCTTCGCCCTCACTACTCACAGTAATGGAATTTTATGACAAAAAACTGACTAGTTCAATTGAAATGAAACTTTAGCAGCTAATTTATTTAATTGTGCAATACAGTTTTTCCCTTTAACAGATAGTACTGTAGCTTCTTCATTTATAAAGGGTACCTCAACGGTATCTCCTTTCAATATCTTCTTTTCTACGGAAATAGAATTTACTTCTAAATGCGCTTTCATTGCCAAAACTTCTGCATGTGAGACTTCAGCTCGTTTCCCTCCTTCAAACAAAAAACGAACAACCCCGGGAATCTCAAAAACGATATCTAGTGCACTTTCGGCAACCTTAACCAGTACCATTGAGGTCAATAAAGGAACCTTTATTTTTTTCTTGCGATCTGACCATTGACGAATTTCAGTTTTGAAAGGTGTATATGCTTCGATACCTGCGCTTAAAAAGCGCTCCATCACCTTTAATTCATTTCTAGGCTTGGTGAATAAAACATACCAATTTACGGGTTTTTCTTTCATTTTTTTAGCGATACAAAGTTATGATTCCTTTAGGATACTATAACATAAAATCACAGGATTTATTATAACGACAAGAAAGTTAAAAAAAGCTTTTTAATTTTTAATTTCAATCGAATTGCTGATTTGTTTTTATTCATTAAAAACAACAGTATAATTGCAATAAAAAAGATACTCACCAAAACTAATAGTGAAATTAAATCATTGAACGTTTGAATTACAAAAAACATGATCAAGGCAACAATAAAATTTAGTAAGCCAATAAAAAAAGATGCTCTTCGATGTGAGAGACCAAAATCGACGATGATATGATGAATGTGATTTCTGTCTGGCTTGAACATAGAAACACCTCTGAGTGCCCTTAGAAACATCACTCGTAAAATATCTAAAAGAGGGACAAATAAAACACTTATTAAAAATAACGGTAATTGCTGTCGGTTGAATGACAAGGAAGTATAGGCTCCATTATCTAAGGAAAGTAGCTTAAATGTTAGAAGTCCTAACACCAAACCAATCACAAGACTTCCGGTATCTCCCATAAAAATTTTTCTTCTTCGAGAAAAATTAAATCTAAGAAAAGCCAGCAGCGTTGCAATGGTTGTCAAACTAATGGTTAAATAATAGTAATAGTCTAGCATGTAGAACATGTAACTGTAAAAAGAAGCTACTATAATGCCTGTAATCCCCGTTAATCCATCAATTCCGTCAATCAAATTAAATGCATTTATGAGCCCTAGTAAGAAAACCATACTCCCCGCAACAGAAACGAACAAGGGTATTTCATAAAAACCCATGAAACCATGCAAAGAAAGAAGTCTAAAATCCGGTTCGGTCATTAGGAATGAAACCGCTATAAATTGAGCAAAAAATTTAACTTTGGGCTGTAGACTAGTCATATCGTCTAGAAGACCTGTAAAAAACATGATTGTGATTGAAGCTAATAGTGTTAAAGAAACATGACTTGTATCGAGGTTTTCTGCAAAAAAAAGTACGAAAACATAACTTAAAAAAAAGGCCACCCCACCAAAGGAGGCAACTTTACCTTGGTGTGAACTCCTCGAATTAGAGGTGTCGGAGAAATTGAGTTTTAATGACAACTTTCTTATTTTTGGGATCAGTAACAGGGAACCCAGGAAGACTAATATTGGCAAAAGGACCAATCTTGAAGTTAAAAATAAATTTAAATTTTCAGTGTACATCTTATTTTCAACGGTTATTAAAGTGCAAATATACAAAAATTGATACAAATTTTAGCCCGAAAACAGCCCGTAAAAAAGAATACATTTTTAAACTCAAGCGTGTTTTCGCACATTAGAAAATGTGATGGCATTCGTTTGAAAATAATCATATTACATAAAAAAATAAGCAAAAATAGCATTTCGCATATTTTAAGATTCAATTAAATCACTATTCCCATTTTACTAAAAAAATTGAAGCAATTGATGGATTCAAACCAAATAAAAGAAATAAAAATGAGATCGCTAAAAAACACCTATTTTACTTAAAAAAGGATGCTGCTCTCCATTTTTACCAATGCTTGCGTTTCGAATATCATGGACAATCTCTATTGATTTCCGCACATCCGAAAGGCCAAATCCATTCCCTTTTAGAATTTCTTGGTAACTTTTTGTGTGTAACTCAGTAAAACCAGCACTAAATTCCAATTCCTGGTGATCAATCGTTATTGATCGATAGGTACGCTGTCCTTTTTCTTTAACGGATTGTGGAAGGTCATTTTCGTCAATTGACAAAAACCAGCGAACTCGTGCGTTTTCGAATTCTAAATACCCAGATGCTTTGTGTTTTTCTCGGTGATGCACAGTATTTTGTTGAACGGCACCAAAGACCCAAGAGAGCATGTCATAAAAATGCACACCAATATTGGTAGCAATTCCACCCGACTTACTTTCGTCACCCTTCCAAGAATTATCATACCATTTTCCTCTTGATGTGATGTATGTCAAATCAATATCGTATTTTCCATTCTTAGCTTCCGAAACTACTTTTGCTTTTAAGGCAACAATTGCCGAATGCAAACGCAATTGCAAAATCGTATGAATATTCCCATCAGATTCCTTTTCAATCGCGCTTAATGCATCGATATTCCAGGGGTTCAAAACAATGGGTTTTTCACAAATGGCGTGTGCACCACACCTTAATGCCATTCGAATATGCGCATCGTGCAAATAATTTGGGGAACAAATACTCACATAATCTAAAGTAATATTTTGATGTCTTTTTAACTTTTCTAAATGGCGATCAAAACGCTCAAATTCCGTAAAAAAATCTGCCTTCGGAAAATACCGATCCATAATACCTACAGAATCAAATTTATCCAATGCTGCGATTAATATATTATCGGTATCTTGTATTGCTTTTAAATGTCGAGGAGCGATATAGCCCGCCGCACCTATTAAAGCAAAATTTTTCGTACTATTCATATCTCTTTCTTCTTATTTATTCTACCGAAGTAATTTTCTTTTTACCTATTTGATGCTAGTCAAATCCTTTTTCTCTAAAAGCTAAGCATTTCTATTTTATTCCTTATTTAACAACCAAGAAGAGGATTGAATCTTATCTCCCAAACCATCTATTAATTCAATTCCTAATTCCTGACAAACAGGCACCTCTGGAATGGAATTATTGTTTTGATCGCCTCCATTAGCAAAACCAAAATCATAGGTCTCTTGAAACTTTTTGTACAGAAAACGAATCGATTTACAAACAGTTCTATCTTCATCAATCGAAATAATAGCGCTGTCAACTGCCTTAATATTCTGCACAATAAATAGCCGTTCTGCTTCCTTTTGAAATTCTTTAGCCCCTTTCAAACCTCTTTGCAAGTCACTATTTACAACAACAAAAAGAACATCACACAGGGCTTTTGCATTGTTAAAATAGGCGATATGTCCCTTGTGTATCGGATTAAAATATCCGGAAACTATGATTGCTTTTTTCTTCATGTTACATGCTATTAATTTAGATAAGAGAACTCCATAGCCATTAATGCAAAGATACTGATTTCTATTTATTTCTCCACAATTTTAATTCAGGATAACCTTTCAGAAAACCGATATTAAAACACTGCATTTATAGCACTAGATTCCTAAATAATTTTTGCTATTAGAACGTTTATTTACTCTCAAAATTTGACCACAAATTTACCTATTGAACTTTAATAAAACAGTTCGATTCTAGCCTAAAAAAATATTTTATATAAAAAAATCCCTCACATAATGTGAAGGATTTTACTTAAGTGGGCAATGAGGGATTCGAACCCCCGACCCTCTCGGTGTAAACGAGATGCTCTGAACCAACTGAGCTAATTGCCCTAAGCGGTTGCAAATATAACACTGTTTTTAAGT
>Ga0206126_10001030_pt1 | contig 35164 bp, 30 predicted proteins | sample Helgoland_Spring_5_FD_148621 | JGI IMG/M metagenome (GOLD analysis project Ga0206126, IMG submission 148621) | Pelagic subsurface seawater microbial communities from Kabeltonne, Helgoland, North Sea - Helgoland_Spring_Bloom_20160412_1 | ecosystem: Environmental > Aquatic > Marine > Epipelagic ...
CCTTCCACGTTGAAACAGACGGACAAAGTCCAGCTGATGCGCTGGGCAACAGAACACCACATGCCTTCCGAGCCCGGTGTCGCCTTTGAGAGGTGGTTGGACGCTCTGCAGGGTGTTGACAAAGAGAGAAAGGCCAAAGCGTTGGCGTTGTCGCGCGGGTGGACCAACAGCCCAGCCGCCGCACTGCCGCACGACTTGGTGGCGGCAGAGGCGCGCTGGGGGTTGTTATCATTATTTGCGCTCGCCGCCGCTGCTATCCTTGCCGTGGCAAGAGTCGCGGGAGAAGCGGTAGTCGCGGGAGAAGCGGTAGTCGCGGGAGAAGCGGTAGTCGCGGGAGAAGCGGTACAGCAGGTTGTCGATACCGAAGATCAGGTTGACGATACCAAAGATTGGATGGATCTTTTGGTTGACAGCCACGACGAAACAGTAGCTGGCGAAACAGTAGCTGGCGATTTATTGGGCGAAGAGACCGCTCGAGCATTTGTTCAGGAGGCGGACACAGAGGACGGCGACCAGTCCCTGCAGGAACAGGCCGCCGCAGCAGCAGCAGATGCTCCTGTAGTGGCAAAACAACTGTTGGCCCAACTTGAAGAAAAAGCAAGTGGGACATTGTGTGGTTTGACTTCCATTTGTTCAACGTTTGAAATGCACACTTCGACACTCAATAGTGCCAACGCGTACTTGAAGAAATTAACCACTGAGATGGAATTGCACCAGCATGTGCAAGCAGCTACTCTAGGAGAAGTTACCTTGAAATGTTTACAACACAACCCGGATTTTTTAAAACGCATGCGAGAAGGGCAGGAATTCACCGGCGTCCTGGAACAAGAACTCATTGCTTTGACATCTTCTACAGGAATTCAGGGCTCAATTACGAAACGCGTTCAACACGTCATCGTCGATATTTTGAAATACTCACCCAGAAGATTGAACAGTGCTGGTAACTTCGAGATGGCACAGTTGAAAAGTATAATGCGTATGGTAGCCGACACGCGTCTTGAATTGTATTCACAAGGCAAACTGCCTTTGGATACGAACATCATGGATTTTGTAGAACTTTACATCGCCACAGATGGCAACACAATCCTGGATTTTATCAACCTAGAGGGCGAGCTCGCTACTTTGATTGAACAGGCCACGGGTGAATCAAAAGTGGTCAAAGCAACTTTCATAAGAGCAAGACGGCGATTAATAAGATTATTCCCGAAGCAGGGGGATTTAACACAGCATCAACAAAATATCAAAAAAATATACGATAGTCTAGTAACAGTAGATGGGTCATTCAGTGATATTTTGACGAACCTCTTCAACCAAGCTGCGATGTTAATGAAGAGTGTAGATGCTGCGTCTGTAAAAATTCTAAATAATATGCGAGCAGAACATAACAACCAAACGGGCGATATGAGAGGGGATTATATTAAAAAACTGCGTCTGACCCTGGCAGAACGAGTGGGGCCGTATGCTTTCGCATGGATAGCCGGTGTGGTCGTCACGCTTTTGGCGATGGGGCCATGCGTGGGTGGGTTAACAGTCCTCAAGCGATTTTGTTATGACCCGCAACATGACCCGCAACATGACCCGCAACATGACCCGCAACATGACAGATATTCAAGAAGATATTCGGATTTGGATAGCCCGTATTTTTACAAGCCCGGCAATGTGAATCCGGCCTTACGCGGTAAGTATGCACAGTTATATTATGGGAAGCTACGTCGTGTATACACCAGAACCGGTAAATGGGGTGCCTACCCATCGGATGACGATGCACACTTATATTTACCAGTGCAAAAAGATGCCAATGACATCTGGACGATCAACCATGTCAGTGGTTCAGTAACACTAACTCCGACTTTTAAGAAGAATTCCTAAAAGTTTAGAAATTCCTAAATTTTTAGAAATTCCGGACAATTATATTTTACTTATGTTGGGTTATCGGACTACGAAACCATTCCTAAATTTTTAGAAATCGGTCAATTCCTAAAAGGTTGGGTTATGGGACCAATATTCCTAAAAGTTTAGAACTCTGTCAATTATATTTACTTATCTTGGATTATCTAAAAATTTAGGAATTTCTAAAAAAACGCGATGGTAGAATTGGAATCCCATTCCGACTTGTCTTACGCGTGATATATAAGCATAGTGTATGCACGAAATGATTCGTTTAGGATTTATTGGAAATGGATTTGTCGATGGGATTTCATGAAAGAATATTGTATTGTACATAATCATACATTGGCACTGCCGAACGGTCAGCAGACGTCTTGTTGGTCCCCGTGGTGCACCAGCGGACAGTTGAGTCTCACGCGAAAATCTGCGACGGTCCAGTTTCAACCCTCTTTTAATGTGGAGCATGCTTGTTTTATCCAATGGGTGCGACGTTTGGCCCAGACCAAATACGGCTTTCGCGTGTTGGAACCGAGACACTTGTTGGCCCGGTACAAATGGAAACAGTACTGGCGGGTCGGTACGAAAGAGGGCCTTATGCCGATTATGTTGCCCATTGCCACATTTCGCGTCCGCGTGTTCATGCACGGGCTGCCATGTCCAAGAGTTGAACGGGGCATGCTGGTCTTGAGAGTGGTAGAGTTTGAATTTAAATCATAAATCTTAAACATTAAATGTTAAATATTTTTTACGTATGTGTAGCATTTCCGTCAGTTTCTCTGGCCCCATATCTTCCCATTGCTCTTGCAACTCTTTGATATTTCCACCTGTTTCCGGAACGTACGCCAATACTGGGTAGACTGTTTTGCCATCGGTAATCAGTGCGTGTGTCCGAGCCACCATCGCTACCGTTTCCCACTCATGCGTGACTTCTTTTGAGAACGATATCTTTTTAGAAGAGATATCGTTTAAAAGCTTGGTCAATTTATCTGGAATGTCCAATGGGCGCTTGTCTTCAGAACCTTTTTCAACCAATTGCATGAGTTCTTTGGCTTTGTCGCGTCTTGCTTTGGCACGTTGAATTCGAGACATTTTTGTTTTATTTGGACGGTATTTATATATTCTTTTTAGCAACATTAGACGGGTGGCATTTGCGTCTTTGTTTGTGTCTTTGGTTGTTTTTTTGCAAACCATACATATGCAAAGGAAGCGCACGCCGAAACTTGAAGTCCTATGAAATTCCACCACGAAAATTTATATGTGGGGTCAAACAGCCCAGCACAAACGACCAGACCCATAATAGCGGATTTTGTAGAGCCGGCGACGGCCAGAGTCAACGCGTCGTTCTGTTCCACGGTCCATGTGGCACCAAAATTGATAAAGAATCCTAGAAATATAGAAAATCCAAACGACATCAAAAAGGCGGGCTGGTCCCAAGCGTCAAACGATTCAGGATTAAAATGAATCAATTGCGTTGTCGAAATCAACAAGGTCGTCACAGCCGACCAGAACAACACGGTCGTCTTCGTCCGCGACCCAGATAACGTTGTTTTCGTTTGAATCTGAGCCCCGGCCGTCAACAAATTGTTCATCATGATAAACGAATACCCCCTGGCATCAAATGTCAGGTCATTGGCCGCCGCCAGCAGCGAACCGCAAATCATGACAACGACGGACCAGAAAACTGGTCTTTTTATTTCTATCTTTAAAAATATGTATTGCGCTACCATCGTCATAAAAATGGACACGCGTCGCAAAGCTGAAAACATGGCAACGTTCAAAGCGCCTGCGGATGAAATCCCAAAAAAGACGTTGGCCGAATTCAACAGACATAACAATATAATATCTTTACCGGGACGTTGAATAGTGTCGCGGCGCAGTATCAACACACCTATTGTGAATATAGATTGACAACACATAATGAAGGGCACGGACGTAAACGCAAACACTGTCAGAATTATCTTGTTGAAAATCACAATCATGAACGAGCTCGTCATGTACAACAAAATCGAAGGCCAATGCATCTTTCCACACTTACAGTCAATATAAATATTAGTGTACACCTTTATAGTTTAGGATTCATCAAAGAACGCAACATATCATCGTACTTGTCAATGTCCTCAATTTTTTTCCATAACAAGCATAATGGCACGCGCTTCGGCAACCAGGTGCCGTACCATCCCAGGAACACAGGAACAACCAAAGGAACATTGAGCCGCCATGACCACCACACGCGCCTCTGTAAACAGGGGCCTTTGGGAATGTGAAACAACGAGCACTCCCCCCTCACAAAGACGGTAAACACGGGAACTTGCATGTCGCGGGCCAACCTTAAAAACCCATGTCTCAGAAAGCGGTGGCGGTCATCGCCCGTTTCCGCGAGCACTAGCTCTGGAACACCGCCAGGGACCACCAATAAAGTATGGCCACGTTGTAAAGCGACTCTCATTTCTGCCAGGCGTGCGGGTATACATCCAATCAATCGGAGAAGCCACCCAATGACAGGCACATAAAACAAAACGGGTGCCACACACAAGACTGTTTCGGACCCTGGCACGAGATGAATGCCTGCCACGGCGCCACAGCAGAGGAGTCCATGTGGGTGGACAGCGACAACTGAATTTTTGTCGAAACGAAGCACGTTACAAGGAAACCATTCGTGCCAAGGAATTCGAGAAAGCCATTGGCGTATGGGATGTCGAACGAATATTCTACCATGATGCCGCCATTGCAAGTAGATGGACAGCGAGGTGGTCAGCGCGAGCACACACCAAGCGGCAGGCGCCATGAGAATGGTCATGACGAGCAGTAGAGGCAATGACCAAAGCCAGAAAAATATGAGAATGCACATTAACATCATGTGACTAGTGTCCATGCACTGTGATCATTGGTTGTTAAGTAGTCTGTTTCATCTTTCTGAAAAAATACGGTATATAAAGAGGTTGCAGTTCATTTAAAAATGAAACTCACATTTTTATTCTTAATTGCATCTTTTATCAGCAGCTCGATGGGGCAGGAGCCAGCCTCGTGCAATTCTGCATATTCTGCTTTAAATCGTACGTACAACGCAAATGCGGATGAATGTACGGTAAATGAAATCAATGTCGTAAATAGTACCTCGACATGTCAATGCACGGGGTGTGGGCAGATTCAAGTCTACATGGCCGAACCAGGCGAGACGTGTAACAACGGTACTTGGAGCGCCGCCGCCGTTCTGGGTTGCACGGACAGTACCGCCCTCAACTATGACTCCGCCGCCAACACGGACGACGGGTCCTGTGACACGGCCGTTCAAGGTTGCATGGAGCTTACTGCCGCCAACTACAATCCCGCCGCCAATGTAGATGACGGGTCCTGTGTCTTTTTGGGTTGCACGGACTCCAACGCCCTCAACTATGACTCCGCCGCCAACACGGACGACGGGTCCTGTGTCACGGCCGTTCAAGGTTGCATGGAGCCTACTGCCGCCAACTACAATCCCGCCGCCAACACGGACGACGGGTCCTGTGTCTTTGATGCGCCATATGGCACCAGTAATGGCCGACCTGCTTACAGCTCGGAATTGCCAGGTTGTGCAGTGGGTGTCGTTCCGGCGGTGCAGTCCGGCTGTCTTTGTTCACACAGCGGCGATATTCGCGTGATTGTCGCCGTTCCTGGCGAAAGATGCGACTCTGATGGTTACTGGGGTGCTTCAAAGCCATCTACTGGATTTTATACAACTCGTGATAGAGATGACGAAAATTTTGGATATTCCGATACATGTAATTCCAAGTGTCAAGAAGCATATCATGCCATCACAAAAACTGCCTACCGAAGCGTGTTTGGAAGAAGATTGCGTTCTGTTAACAAACTTCAAGCTTCTGACAAAGGGCAAAATATGGCTTGCACTAAAAAGGACCAACAGTATGGCGCAAACAAAAAAGATTTTGAATGCTATGGTTGCAAACAATGCGAGGAAGATGCTTTGACACAAGATTTTGGATTTAAAGAAATTACAAGGTCTTATGACGAAGATGTGGGCGGGTGTTATAAATGGTGTAAAGAAAATTTTGACGGTACCGTCGATAGGAACTGGATGCAGGGTATAACTGACACTACTCGCAAAGAAAAAGTATGCAAATGGAAGCATTGTTCCGGATGTAAAGGATGTTCAGATTTTAGAAAAACAGCACAAAATAAATTTGTTCACAAACATGCGACAGTTCAAGATGGGGATATTATGGTGGGCGGGTGTTATAAATGGTGTAAACAAGCTTTTGACCAGGGTATAACTGACACTACTCGCAAAGAAAAAGTATGCAAATGGAAGCGTTGTTCCGGATGTCAAGCATGCGTTGAATTCGCCGAAAACGCCGATGACGCTATGAATGACGGATTTCGTTTCAAATACGCCACTAAAGATTACTCTGGAACAAGTACAGGTCGAAAGAAAACAACCCAAAGAGAGGGTGGTTGTAAACAGTGGTGTAAAATAAAGTCTCAGGAAAATAAAGCTGACTCCGATGAACACAAAGGGCTTGACAGAATTTGCAAGTGGAAAAGTTGCAATGGATGTGGTGTGTGTGAAACTTCTACAAAAAGAAACAAGTATTTAGATAGGTTGGATGGTAATTTTGGCGGCGATAATGCTAAAAAAACCGCATTTGAAAACAAGTATGGAAGTTCGTCGGACGAAAACACAAGATACAAGTTACCTGACAAAACCATTTCAGCTGCCCGTGGTCAAAAACTTTACGGCAGCGATGAAAACGATTGGAAACCAGGCAGAGGTTGTGCGGGTTTAAAATGTATGGTATTGTATTCGTCGGATAATACAAACTGTTCTGCCGATAAGGCATGTCATAATTGTGGCGGATGTTAAAATATATAATAATTATTCGATATTTTCAATAAATATTCCCAATCTAATGTATAACCAAATCTTTGAATAGCAATACACGGCTTTCCAACGATAATAGTTCCACCTCTAATGAGAGCATCTTCTGTATTTGCACAATGTGCAATAGAAATAGCCTCTGAAGGCTGTTGATTGAAAAATGTTAACAAAGGGAACCCATCCAAGCTTGTTTTATTGATAATGCTCACCCCGTCTGGCAGCAACCATGTTGTCTTAGCTTTGCGTTGTTTATAAATGGTATTGTAGTTAGTTTCTCCTTTTGGAATAACGGTTTGAATGGAAGACGTGTCTCTGAAATGTTGAAACCATGGAAACGTGATTGTATATGTATTTTTTGCGTAATAATACACGACTTCATCTGCAGTCATCATGCATGGTTCTGTAAAGACGTGCCCATATTGACTTTTGTCAAGTATGGTGCGCATGCCTCGTGCAGATATGACGTATGCCATCGTCCCCCAGTGTGAAGGTCTCCAAGATATCCATTCGTCAGAGTAAGACCATACTTGTTCGTTGTTTGAGAATAACTGCAGGACATTCCAATGACGCGGTGCGTTTGTTATAATATTTGCGAATTGTTCAATAAAGTCTTCCATAATAATGGCATCGTCCTCTAAAATGAGAGCATATGCATAATTTTTGCGATAAGCTTCGCGTATGGCCTTAATATGCGATAGTGTACATCCCAATTCTTGAAATGTGAATTCGCATCTAAAATGTTTTTTATAAAGAGGTTCGTTGTCATATGGAACAATAGTGGATTTGTTTACAGTAATAGAATGCTTTTGCGCTTGAAATGCGTCCACAGCAGGTATTCTTGTTGCTAAAATAGTTGGGTATTTGTTTAAATTTTGTTGCAAGAATTCTCTGCGATTCGTTGCTCTATCCAAATTAATCCAAAATGTTGGAATGTATGTGTTTCGAGTAACTGCGGGCATTTGAAATGTCTGTGTTTGATGTCTAAAATATATTAAAAAAAGACATACAATATATTTTTGGTGAATATACGCCTTTCTGCGTATATATCTACCAGGCATACATATAATCCAATACAATCGTATATATACTCATTTTTAAATCCAAATAATCCAATACAATCGTATATATACTCATTTTTAAATCCAAATAATATATAAAAAAAACTATTAATCAATTCTGGTAAAGATTATTATGTATGACAATGGTAAAATTAAACGTCGTAAGCATTGCAGTAGATGGGAAATATACACGCTGCTACTGTTATTCTTCGTGTGTATCTACGTCTTATGGCTGACCAATGTGCCTATAAAACCCCCACCAAGAAAGGAGTTACGTTCTACGCATCATGTACCGTATATACAAAGACGTTTTGATGAATATGTCAATATATCTGGAAATGTATATCACTATTCATATCCAATTGGCATATTAACTTCAAATGCAATCACGTATGGCATTTTAACTATTCCAAAAACAAAGCACTTGCGTGATGCTATTCGACAAACTTGGGGGTTTAATAGTGATGTATATTTTATATGTGCCGGAAAATGGGAAGATATTGAGGAAGAGGACTCTGAATATCACGACATGATATGGCTTGATTCCAAAGAAGTATACAACGATAATGGGTATTCTATATTACCCATTAAGTCCCAAGTATTGATTCACGCGTTTCAAAAGCATTCGCCGGGTCGATGGTTGGTCAAAACGGACGATGATTCATATATATTTACTAAAAAAATGGAGAATATTTTATCGCAAACATTGTTCCATAGTTCCGACGAAACATTAAATACCTTTTCTGAACGCCTAAAAGAAAATGTTGGTTGGAAAACGTCTTTTTTGAAGGAGATAAATTATTATGGGCGTTTGCACGGCACATCAGCGCCTGTTCGATTAAAACGCCACCAATGGTATGTTTCAGAAAGCCGTTATCCAGGTAAAATGTTTCCTGCCTATGGAGCGGGAGCAGGGTATGTTGTGTCTAAAGAATTTACAAACTGTGCTGTGAGACATTTGGCCACTATTCGTCACATGCCTATGGAAGACGTCATGACAGGCATGTTAGCGAATGTGTGTCACATGAAACTACTTAATTCTGGCGCCGCTATCCAAGAGAGTGATTACGATATTTTTATTGGTAAGGAAAGAGATATCATAATTAGGCATCATGTAAAGACTCCGACATTGATGAAAGCATTGTGGCTTTCCGAAAAAATCACAGGCAAGCCTACAACGTTTGGGTTGTTTCATGAAAACGAAGACGTAATGAAGCATAATAGTATTGATAGGGGCGATTGGAGAATACCACATATATCGGATTGTGATGGTCCATCACCAATATTTATGCGTTCTGGATTTTTGGACTATAGACCTCGTCAGGGAAAAGATAGTGTCGTTATTGTAATAATGGCTGAGATTGAAAAAACATTTGACGTGCATAAATTTTCTGGGTGTTTAGTGACATCTTTCAATGATGTATATATTGCTTCTGGGACCGTGCGTATTGTCCCCATACAGTTGGAATCTGATACAGGATACAGTTGGATTAGACAAGAATTTCCTTTCTTAACACATCGCCAAGTATTTGTTCATTGTACTTTCGATACAAAAACATTCCCAATGGTTCCTAATTACCGAAAAGCAAATTTAAAGGTATCTTTGTATAGGTTAGAACACGGAAAAGAATGCCAAGAAAAACAGCAAATAGCTGTAAATGCTGTTATACCCTCGGAACGCCCAGAAGCAACAAATCAAGGGGTTGAAATTTGCGTTGCGGTATTTAGGCCAAGTAGTGCGGTGGATTTTCCTGTTCATGATATGATATACCATTGGGTTCGTCATTATAAGAGTTTTGACATTCATCGTATAAATGTATATATTGATAATATACATTCTATAGGAAATTCCTTACTCTATTCGGAAAAAGACCATAGTGCATTAAAGGATGTATTGATACATTTTCACGAATGGGCACCGCAAAAGCCTATAATATCGCCTTTGTGGTTCGGCCATGATACTAAAAAGATTGAAATTGGCGACGGGAAAACATTTTATTGGTCTCAGGGCCTGGCGTATAACGACTGTATATACAACGCTGCCTCAAGAGGTTCTAGGGTGTTGGTGGTCGATTTTGACGAATTTGTGACGGGGTTGCCCAATAATGCGTTTACATTTACTGAAGATGCGTTGTCTTTTGCATGGATACTGCATCATTCAGAGTGTCCTACAAATGTTACGGAAGGTGGTATTTGGAATCGATTCAAAAGAAACGAGAAGAATTGGCAGGACGGTCCACGGTTTGAATTTGAAGGCGGTGTAAATGGCAAGTCGTTATACAATAGTTGGAATATAGTTGATGTTGGTGTTCATCAACCTCTGCATTGCATGCGTGAACCGTGTACATTTACACGGATAAACAATCAAGATACAGGAATCTATGTGGCTCATGTGCGCTCCAATAAATTAAAGCATAAATGTTAAGTTATTGTTTTATTTGATAAGGGTTATTCATGGTCAAAGTTATAAATTATAATCTTAATAAATTAAAATAAACAGGCTTGAGATACTTTCGATTTTATATATTGCAAATCTTCTTCTGGGTTCTTTGTATAGTTATATGCTTCAAAATCACGCGCGTAAAACGCATATATCATATCTAAAGCGTCATGGTATATGTTCGATGAACTATTTTCGGGCGCAAATAACCGACCCCCGCTCGAATGACTTTTTGGGAATGGTTGCAGCGAACCGCCAATGTTTTTCAAATATTTAGAAAATGTATGTGAACCAATGTTCTCTAATTTTATGATATGTTCTGTATCTCCGCAAAAATTCGATATTGGAATAAAATGAGAATCCATTTGCACCGTATAATGACCCATTAAAACCTTCAGCCATGGGTATAGCTTTAATCCATCTGTAGGTTGGCCGATTCTACCAAGGATTATTTCTCTATCATGTTTATTAACATTCCGTATACACTGGTCGGGTGCTATCTTACTTGACCATCCCGATATGGCTCTCTGCACAGGATTTCGAACAACGGTAAAATTGGATGTCATTGTCGTCTTATAAATTTGAGCATTGTACCATCCACACTTCATTGTTTGTACCCACTTATTTTGTTTCGTGCATTCCACCGGATACGACTGATTGTATAATGATTTATACAACATAGTGTAGAACGACGTGCTGGCAGTTTTTCCAGCGATGCAGAATATTAGACGCTTCCCATTCATTTGAATCATTCTATTGTTATGCTCAAATGAACCAGACAGTTGTATTTTTTTTAAAAATGCACGGAAAATCATTGGACGTTGGATGATATCTTCAGTGTAAAACCAATTTTTGGTTATATTACTTAAAAATGTATACCACTTACGTTTCTTTTTGAAAAATGAACTATAGGACTCTATAACATCCGATTGGTAGCCCTTCCCATTATTGAATCCCCATTCTCCGGTTTGAATGGCTTTCTTTAACGATGCATATTGCGCGGTGTCGTTTCTCCGTTCGAGTACAATTGGCACGGTATTTACTTCGGGGCATTTCAACATAGTGTTGATATCGCTCCAAACTTTCACATGGCTGCGGAACAATGTTATACCGAATGTATTCGGCTTATTTTGTTGTTCGTAAAGCGCACGAACAAATGCACAAGGACCATTTTCATTAAAAATGTCTGACCATGACCATTTTTTTGAAAGCCATTCTCCTCCTCTAAATGTTTCATATTCATCATGCACTAGTCTAGCCATATACGTAGACGCACTTCTGGGCATTGTTAAAATCACAAAAAAAGTTGGTAACTTTGCGTCATTTCTAAGTTGTGAAGATTTCAGTTGTGATGGTGTCCTGACGATTTTTTTTCTGAGAAAAACTTCTCTAACCCCTTGTTTTTTTGGTTTAAACAAAAACATAACTATAATTAAAAATATAATCCATTTCATCACGTTATATTAAAAAAGTAAGACTAACTAAATAAAGTTCATGTAATAAATTATGGATTCCATGAACTTAACCATTCCTTAGTCATAAACAACACCACGACATATGGACACATTCTCGCCAATGTCGGTGTCAGACCCCTATATAAACTGAGAATACCTTCCCTTTTTATAATACGCACCAAAGAGGGGATTTGAGGGTTATCTAGACGCCCTGTCATGCGCCAAGTTTTCATTACGTCCAGGGGATTTGATATAAGCGATGTGACGATACCGGACACGACCGATGCCGTTATATTTGTGGTGGTCGCATTTTCTTCCCATTCGTGTGAAGTCAACCATTCTTTCGTATGATGAAATGCTGTCAACTGAGATGACGTGACGACGGCAGCACGTGCCACAGTGGGCGCGCCGCCTTGCCATCTTGAAAAAAAACCACTTGTAATATGAGCTGTATTTGCCTGTTTTCGAACTTTGGCCAAATCAAATGGCGTCGCAACAAAGGCACCAACCGCCCCAACGAACGCTCCTTTGAAGATTTTTTCTATGAGTTGCAATTTTCTTGCGGGACCAATTTGATCGTAAAGACCGAAGCGAATCCCCGAATAAAATACTTGACGCTTGAGTGCATCTGGTAGCCCGTTAAAAAGGCCACGATATGAAATATTCGGGGACATTTGTTTACGGACTTTAATTACATCAAGAGGATGTGTAGTCATGGTTGCCGTCATAGCTGCGACCGCACCTACCACAAACGAATTCATATACATATATAAATGGTCACCTTAGTAGTCAGCATTCAAAATCCAAAAGTTATATTTTGAAGAATGAATCAGCCTATAAAACTGTTATGTATATGTACGATGAATAGATATATCTTATGTATTATATTCCTGACTGTTTTGAGGTTGGGCTGTCTTCGGAAGCCAATCAATCCGCCTTTAAGGCCAAGGAATACTCCTTTACTCCGAAAACCTCACGACCAAAAATGGCTGTTCGTATTTGGTATGGGTCGTTCGGGCTCGACCACTTTGAAAAATATGCTCAACCAAGTCCCTGGTATCTATATTGGAGGCGAATTAGAAGGTTTTATGGAATCAGTTATCGAATCTCTTCGTCTTTTCGAAAAAAATCGTCGCAGTATTGAAAACATGGCGAATCCCAATGGACATTATAAAAAGACACCACTAAAGATGCATATGGCGCTTCAAAATGTCTTAAAGACATATTTGGGAGATGTTCCACAGAACAGATATATTGGCTTCAAAGAAGTGCGTTATTTTGATATTGACCAATTTAATAAAATATTTCCTGGCGCAAAAATAATAATGAATTGGCGAAAAAATATTTCTAAACTAATTCAGAGTCAAATTGATGCACATTTTGATTACCCAATACCATATAATCGGGCAGAATTGTTCAAAACAAAAATGGAGAACACTTCCAAAACTATGAATGATACTTTCGGATTACCCTTGGAAGATTTTACCGTCGAAAATTTTAATCGTCTGTTAACATGGCTCGGCATCCGAGGCTGTCACTATACAGCGGTGCTACATTCCAACAAAAACGGCTATGAACAAGATTCGTCACGTGTGTTAGAAGGTAAATGCATTTTTGAAGAATGAATCAGCCTATAAAATTGTTATATATATGTACGATGAATAGATATATCTTATGTATTATTTTCCTGACTGTTTTGAGTAAGTTGGGCTGTCTTCGGAAGCCAAGGAATCCGCCTTTAAGGCCAAGGAATACTCCTTTACTCCGAAAACCTCACGACCAAAAATGGCTGTTCGTATTTGGCACGGGTCGTTCGGGCTCGACCACTTTGAAAAATATGCTCAACCAAGTCCCTGGTATCTATATTGGAGGCGAGAATAATAATTTCATGGCACAATTATACCATACATATACTATTTTTTCCGAAAATACAAAACGCCTAATAGATAATACAGAAGCATGGGGATATTTTCCACGAGACGATGCCAAAATGCGAAAAGCCATCCAAAACATCTTATTAGCATATATTGGGAATTATACGAACGATTACAATATCATCGGCTTTAAAGAAGTGCGTTATTTTGACATCGGATTAATACACGACATATTTCCGAATGCTAGATTCATTTTTAATTGGCGGCAGAATATAACTCAACAACTCCAAAGTTTGGAGAGTCATTTTGAAGAAGTTGTGAATGCTCTATCGGGTGCGAAAGAAGACAAATGGCGTTACGTCGTTCCTCTTATCGAGTACGTTTGTCATGATACATGGATATTCGACCAAGATTACGATACTATAGTATCGTCTCTGCAAAGACTTGGTATATCACATGAACATTTCATCGCAGACATCCATGCGTGTGGTTACAAAGATATTTTACACAACAAAACCAATCCAGAGCGTTTAAAAAGACTTATGCGTGATTATATAACAAAACATAATGCACTGTATAAGCGTTTGTCGTCGAATACAACATATACATTTGGGTTTCCTCTGGAAGAATTTTCTGTGAATGCATTTAATAAACTTTTAAAGTGGGCGGGTGTCCAAGGTTGTCAATACATTGACATATTACATTCCAATAAAAATGGCTTCGAACACGAATCAAAAAAAGTGCTTGAAGGCACATGTTATTTTGAGTATTAAAGAACTAACTTATTAAAGAACTAACTTTAATTTCGTTAATGCACAAGCTGTCCTTTTTATTTGTATTTGTCTTTGTGTATAAACACTATTTTCGACCGAAATCATGGGACAAAGAACCAACTACACAACGCCTAGAATTTGTGCATATCACAAAAACGGGCGGTTCATCTATAGAAACAACATATAACATGGTTTGGGGACGTTGTCATTATCCCTTCCCATCGTCTAGCCATTGCCAAACCCATACACAGCCATTTTGGAAACTCGCAAAAAATAAGAAAGAAAACCCCATATGGCATAGTCCTCCACACTATCTATTCCCCAATCCCTACAGACATGTCGATACGTTTACTGTAGTTCGAAATCCATACACAAGGGCCATTTCAGAGTACAATTGTCCATGGTTTGGTTACAAAGGCGAGAACGTATCCAGTCCCAAAACTTTGAATAGATGGATACAAGATACCTTGCGTAGTATAAAACCCCGCAACACATTTCACTTATGGCCTCAATACGATTATGTATATCACAAAGGCGAGCGTCAAATTACACACATTCTTCAATACGAACATTTAATTGAAAATTTTACCGCGCTTATGCAAAAATATGATTTAAATGTGTCTATAGAAAATGTTTTTGTAAATCGTCCACGCAATCATGGGTTCAATATATCTGACTTAGACCATGACAGTATTCAAATTATAAATCAACACTTCAGAAACGATTTTGAAGCGTTTGGATACGACAAAATACCAGAAAAAGCCAACCCTAACATAAATAGCAATGAAGCGTTGGATTTTATAGTTGTTGGGGTTCAAAAGGGTGGAACGTCTTCCATGATTGCATACCTGAATCAACATCCAGATGTTTACATCTATCCTCGTGAAATTCATTTTTTTGACAAGTATTATGATAAAGGAATACAGTGGTATGAGAAGCACTTTGAATCTAAAAAACGAATAAAAGGAGAAAAAACTCCAATTTATTGTTATGACAAAAAAAGTATCAATAGAATACATTCACATTATCCCAATGTGAAATTAATCATACTTCTTCGAGAACCCATACAACGAGCATATTCGCAATGGAATATGTGTCAAACAAGGAACGATTCGTATCCTTTAAAGAACGTTTCGTTTGAAAAAGTCATAGAAAATGATTTGGCGCGAAAGGATTTAGTGATTCGAGAAACAGATATCTTACAAAGAGGATATTACGATGACCAGATAGAGTACATTTTAAGCAAATTTGACAGGAAGAATCTGTATATCGGCATTTCCGAAGAAATCAAAGCAAATAAAAAGGTCGAATATGCAAAAATATTCAACTTTTTAGGTGTACATTTGCCCGACGAGTTCAACACTGCTGTCGATAGACACATAAGAAATTATCAAACACGAATGACCGATGATACAATACGGTTAATGCACAACATTTATGGACCACATATAAATCGCACATATGCCATGTTAGGTAGGAAAATAGATTTATGGGAAAAATATTATAAATTATAACATGGATGATAACTGTTTTCGAACTTTCGTATGTTAGTCTTTACAACAATACCGAAGGATTTCATTTCATTAAAAATACAGACTACAAATAGAGGACTTTGGAAAACATAACTTAGATGGTTTTGCGAGGTTCCAAAATCAAAGGCTCTAGCAAACAAAATTTTATTTATGGTGGCATTGCTGGCGGTTTTTCCCGAACCATGGTGGCGCCTCTTGACCGCGTCAAGATTTTGATGCAAACCACGTCTTCAACACAGTCCTTGACACAAATGTCCCGCCAAGTCCTCCAACAAGAAGGTTTCTTCAGCTTATGGAAGGGAAACGTTCTGAATTGTTCTAGGATTGTGCCGTACTCGGCGCTGCAATTTGGGACGTACGACTTTTGTAAATCGGTCGCTTTTGAAGAGCCGTTGACAGTGCCACAGCGTTTGTCATGCGGTTCTGCAGCCGGCTTCGTGGCCACCACTGCCACACATCCCATTGATGTGATTCGACATCGTCTGTTAATGAATGCCGATATTCATACATTTGGCCAGGCGACTCGCGATATTTTCGCAGAACAGGGCGCGCGTTCTTTGTTTAAAGGATATGGCTCTACCGTGGTGGGTCTTGTTCCCTTTATCGCTGTCAATTTTTGTGCGTTCGATACTTTGAAATCGGAGCTGCAATGGACCTCCACGCCGGGCATCATGGGAACGGGTGCTTTGGCGGCGCTTGTGAGCCAGTCGATATGTTATCCATTGGATACTGTCCGGCGGAGGATGCAAATTCGCGGAACACCCTACAAACATGGTCTGGACGCTTTTTGGCAAATTGTTCGCAAAGAAGGCTTTCTTCGGTTGTACTCGGGCATTTCGGCCAATGCGTTGAAGATTGTGCCTAACAACAGCATACGATTTTTAGTGTACGAGCTTTGTAGGCGGTCTTTAGATGTTTAGAATCCTTTATATGGAGTTTATATTTTGTAAGTGACTATATAATGTCTTGGGCACGACATAATTATATGCCTGCACAATTACACATACCCCAAGTGGGCCGACACGAGCACGTGCTAACATTTTTAAAATCCATCGTAAATACACTTGCCATCGTGTGTAAAAATCCTAAAATAATAAACGAAACCCGTATATAATTCGTCGACAAAAACAAAGACCCATGACCTCTACCAAAAATATCCTCGTGACTGGTGGTGCGGGTTACATCGGATCCCACACCGTCCTACAACTGCTTGAAAACGGATACGACGTCACCATCATTGACAATCTGTGCAATAGCAGTGAAACATCTTTAGAACGTGTCATTGATTTGGTCGGTTGTGACAAATCTAGAATATCGTTCCACAACGTCGATATATGTGACCGTGATGCAATAGAAGCCGTGTTTAAAACCACCCCTTTTGACACGTGCATTCATTTTGCGGGCCTGAAAGCCGTCGGTGAATCCAATGCCATGCCCTTGAAATATTACCACAACAATTTAACCGGTACCTTTTTTTTAGTGGAACTCATGCAACAATACGGCTGTAAAAAAATTGTCTTTTCATCCTCTGCCACCGTCTATGGGACCGCGGCTTCTCCCTTGACGGAAGCTTCCCAAGCTGGAGTGGGTGTGACCAACCCATACGGCCGTACCAAATACTTTTTGGAAGAAATTTTAAGGGACGTGACTAAATCGGACCCGACGTTTGGTGTGATTTTGTTGCGTTATTTCAATCCGGTGGGTGCCCATGAAAGTGGCACCATTGGTGAAGACCCACAAGGAATCCCCAACAATTTAATGCCCTACGTGCAACAAGTGGCTGTGGGAAGACGAGAAAGGTTAACGGTACACGGCGACGATTACGACACCCCCGACGGTACTGGTGTACGTGATTACATTCATGTCTGCGATTTAGCTGCTGGGCATTTGGCTGCGTTGCGCAAGTTGGACACAACCTCCACTGGATGCAACGTGTACAATTTGGGTACAGGTATTGGGTACAGCGTTCTTGACATGGTGAAAGCCATGCGCAAAGCAAGTGGTGCTGAAATTCCTTGTGTTGTGGGACCACGTAGAGAGGGTGATCTTGGTTCTGTTTATGCGAATCCTATCAAAGCAAGAGATGAATTGGGGTGGGAAGCACAACATGGCATCGAACGAATGTGTGCTGATGCATGGCGTTGGCAAAGCAACAACCCAACGGGGTATAAAATGTAGTAGAATATGTATGTAAAACAGTAATGGATAATGAAATTTTAACATGTCCCTGCAATTGCATGAATCACGTGTTGAATCCATAAAAAAAGTATTGTTTATTATATATTGCATGGTGTTTGAATAAAATGTTCTCCAAGCGACTCTTTTCAACCGCCGTCAAATTCACAGATGGTATCAATCTAACCTTGACTCCCCGACAATTATGTGACTTTGAATGCATTGCAGCGGGTGCCTTTCGGCCTTTGCAAACGTTTCTCAATCAAAAAGACTACACGTCTGTCGTCCGCGAAAGCCGTTTAGACAACGGCAAACTTTGGCCCATGCCCATCACCCTAGACATTCCCAAAGAAACGCGCCAAGAATTGGAAGACACTGGGAAACCTTTAATCTTAAGAGACACACAATTCAACGTCCTCGCGAAAATGGACGTCAACGACATTTTTGAACCGGATTACGTTGCTGAGGGAGAACACGTCTTCGGAGGCGACCTAGAACACCCCGCGATTCAATACCTCCAACACAAAACACACGACACATGTGTGTCGGGCCCGTTACAAGTGCATCAATTGCCATTACATCACGACTATACGCATTTGCGCTTGACACCCGACGAATTAAAAGCTCGGCTGCCAACGGATAAGCCCGTCGTGGCTTTTCAGACTCGAAATCCCATGCATAGAGCCCACATGGAGCTGGCTGCAAGAGCTGCTGAACAAGTCGGTGGAACCGCGCTGATTCATCCGGTCGTCGGTCTCACCAAAACGGGCGACATCGACTACCATACCCGCATCAAATGCTATCAAGAAATTATTGAAGATGGACATCTACTGGGTCAACCGGCGGCCCTCTCTCTATTGCCGCTCGCCATGCGCATGGGTGGTCCACGGGAAGCACTTTGGCATGCTCTAATTCGGCAAAATTACGGCGCCACACACTTTATATTGGGACGCGACCATGCCGGACCGGGAAGCAACTCGAAAGGTGAAGACTTTTATGGACCGTACGAAGCACGCGACTACGCGCTTCAGTTTCAGGACGAACTTGACATCCAGCTTGTTCCCTTTGAGATGATGGCGTATGTGGCAGAAAAGGATGCCTACATGCCGTTTTCTGAAATCCCTGTCGACCTTGAAGCAACAACTCTCTCCGGCACCGAAGTCCGCCGACGTTTGCAAACCGGCGAAGACATCCCCACGTGGTTTACACCGACCAAAGTGGTGGACATTTTAAGAAAATCAAACCCGCCAAAATCGAAAAGAGGCATTACGCTCTTTTTTACAGGCCTGTCGGGTTCGGGAAAGTCGGCCATTGTCAATGGTGTGACCGCCAAGCTGCACGAAGAAACTTTTCGCTCTGTGGCTGTCTTAGACGGCGACGACGTACGAACATTTTTGAGTTCTGAGTTGGGATTTAGCAAAGAACATCGAGACCTCAACATACAACGTATCGGCTACGTCGCTGGCCTAGTCTCTGGAGCCGGAGGCATTGCTCTCACGGCTGCAATTGCACCGTATCGGGATACTAGAGAAACGGCCAAAGAATTAGTGTCGCAGGCCGGTGGTGATTTTGTAGAAGTCTTTGTCAATGCAGACGTTGAAACGTGTGAAAAAAGAGATGTGAAGGGTCTGTACAAAGCGGCGCGCGCAGGTAAAATACCTCAGTTCACCGGCGTTTCCGACCCGTACGAAGCTCCTGAAATTCCAGACCTAGAGATTAAAACAGGCGATATGACTGTTACTGAATCCGTAGATGCAGTTATCAAATACTTAAAAGAACAGAATTACATTTAATTTTTATGTAAAACCCAAAATTTAACTCGAATGGAATATATAGGTCCACTTTGAGATTATCGTATGTTAACTAGAACCTTTTTACTGGCATGGTATACTGCCATGATGCCCCGCATCGAAAACGCCGGCGTCCAAATCAAAAAGGGATTTCATGAATCCCATCAAAAGGGTGACCATACTCCGGTCACGGATGCAGACCTCGCTTCTCATGCCATTCTCACTGACGGATGGACTCAAACGGCCATAGTATCCGAAGAAACGTTTACGCCCGAACAGGGGCACGAATCGTTGGTGACCTGGGTTGACCCGTTGGACGCCACCAAAGAATACACCGAAGGATTAACACAATACGTTTCTGTGATGGCCTGCTTGACACAAGACGGCCAACCCAAAGCTGGCATTGTACACTTTCCATTCCGAAACGAAACCTGGTCTGTCATTGATGGCGAATGGCTCGAGCGCCCTGCAATGTCTTTTCAACCCCCCGAAACGGTTCTCGTATCGCGGTCGCACGCCGGCGAGGTTCGAAAAGCTCTTACGGGATACAAAGTCGAACCCGCAGGTGGTTCCGGCTATAAATCTGCAGAGGTACTCAAGGGTAATGCGCTAGCGTATGTTCACACCACCAAAATTAAAACTTGGGACATATGCGCCCCCGACGCCCTGTTGCGAGCCGCAAACAGTTCATTTGTGGAATGGGCCACAGGTAGACCGTTCAACTATACCACAAATGTTCATACGAATGGCCTCTTTGCTTCGACCACCATGTCCAGAGAGTGGTTTCGTTTGGCGATGACGGTTCGAGCACCGTGGGCACAGCTCATGATAGTCATGGTCGCATGGATTGGCATTTATCTGTACCCAGACGGTACATTGTCTAAGCCCAAAAAGACGAAAAGTAACCCCATCGCGTTTGCAAAGTGTGCCATCGCTTTGTTGTCTGCATATATTACATGGGGCATTGCACAAGAACGTATTATGTCGTTAGAGTATGATGGTCAACGCTTTCAGTGGCCGGCTGTACTAGTGTTTGTGAATCGTTTGGTCGCGTCTAGTTTTGCGAGTTACTTTGTGTCGCAACAAACAACGCCCTTTTTTCAGTTTTCGGTCGCGTCATTTACAAATGTAGTATCCTCTTTGTGTCAATATACAGCGTTGCAATATACAGTGTTTCCAGTCGTCGTCGTCTTCAAATCCTTGAAAATGATTCCAGTCTTAATTGTAGGGCGTCTTTTCTTCAAAAAGAAGTACAACTACAAGGCGTATTTATTGGCTCTCGGGTTGGCCGTTGGCGTCGCGCTATGTTTATTTTCGAGAATCAAGGCCACCAAGGGCGAGTTTGCGATAACGGGCATTGTTCTTCTCCTCGGTTACGTATTCTCCGACGCGCTCACCTCGCAGTGGCAGTCACATATCTTCAAGACGTATACAACGCCACCTATTGAAATGATGTATGGCGTCAATACATGTTCCGTTCTCTTCACAGGTATTCTTATCTTTATGACAGGTCAATTAGACGCTACCATAGATTTTGCTATCCAACACCCTATATTTTTGGTGCATTTGGCCGGTCTCTGTTTGCCCGCCGTCATTGGCCAGTGGTTTATCTTTAAAACCATTGAACATCATGGTGCAGCCGCGTTTGCTATGGTAATGACGTCGCGCCAGGCCTTTTCGTTGATTGCGTCTTGTGTCATTTTTGGACACCAATTTGATTGGATTGCGATTGCAGGATTTGTGGTTGTCATTGCAGTACTATTGATTAAGACACGCGTGTCCCTGGTGAGCAAATCTGTATACCAAAAAGTCCCACAGACGGACCCGGAAAAGGGCATCGACCTGGACGACTTAGATAACTACGAATTAGAATCAGATTCAGACCATGAAGATTAAACGATAGAAAAGGATTTAATTTTAATTCAATAACTACATATTTATAGCATCTGTCTGTACAACAAATGAAGCGACATAAGATTGAAACGTTTATATTATGTTTCATCGTCGCGGTTACGGTCATCATGTTTTATTTACATCATCAATTGTCAGATACAGACCGCATCAAAAACTTTCCACAGACCAGCCTTGTAGTCCTACGACATAAGAATCCTAAAATTTTAGAAACTGCGGTCAATGATAATCCTAAAATTTTAGAAACTGCGGTCAATGATAATCCTAAAATTTTAGAACCTGTCGGCAAGAATCCTAAAATTTTAGAAACTGCGGTCAATGATAATCCTAAAAATTTAGAACCTGTCGGCAAGAATCCTAAAATTTTAGAAACTGTCGGCAAGAATCCTAAAATTTTAGAAACTGACAAGAATCCTAAAATTTTAGAAACTGTCGGCAAGAATCCTAAAATTTTAGAAACTGTGGACAATCCTAAAAATTTAGAACCTGCGGACCAAAAAAAGACGTGCAACATAGATGCAGAATGTGAACATCTTGAAACATGTTTGTCCGGAACTTGTGTTACATTTTGGCCAAAGCCGCCGGCAAATAAATCGAACTGCCACCACACATGCGAGCAAGACCTTCGATTGTATGAAACCCACTTCTATCTGAAGAACATTACGGATGTTAGTACATTCGAAGGCATTTCGGACGATACATGTGTTCTGACGTATCGTTTGTCAGGCAATACGCTAGGTCTTTCGGTGACCGAATACGAAAGGCGGCGGCGTGGGTCTGAAGTCAGGGTTGAATCTATTGATAGTCATTTAGTTGTAGCGCTTTGTAAACGTGCCCATGAAAAGAAACACGAAATGGTTGTTGTTACCGGTGCAAATTCTGGTTATTTTGACGCTCTGGAAAACTTCATCGGTTCGATGCATTTCTGGGAACCAACGCGTCAATTAGTTGTGTATAATTTAGGGTTGTCAGCGTCACAAATTGAGCAAGTGAAAACTTGGCATAATGTGCACTTGGAATGGTCAAACGGCATTCCATCAACATACGCGCCACACGTTCACGCTTTAAAAAAGTACGCGTGGAAGACGAATGCCATTTATGAGTCTACAAAAAAGTACTCGGCCACTTTATGGCTGGATGCGGGCTGTGAAGTACGAGGTCCTTTGACGGATATCGAATCGATTCTACGGAAAGACGGTGTTTTTTTGGTACAGGGCCAAGATGGAGACATGACCCGATGGGTACATGATGGAACATTGAGATATTTCAATGTGGAGCGCTCTGCCTTTTCAAAAAAACCTTCGTTTGCCGGCGGAATTGAAGGTTGGATATTGAATTCAAAGGCATATCATCAAATATTGGAACCGTTGGTCGAATGTGCAAACAAAAAGGATTGTATCGACCCGGTGGGTTTCACCATAAAAGTTCATAATTCACCAATTACAAGAACCCCAATTTTCCGACGGATGGTACTGCTTTAGGTATAACACGCGATTCTGCTTACATAACGGCAGACGGGGACATAGACATATATTTGGAATATCCGGCGTCCTTACTAAAAGAATTATTGAAAAAGATTGGAATGCATGTAAGTATTCGAACTTACGGAAGCGGACATGCGCATAATACAAACTACGCATATATTTATTCTGGAACGTGTATGAGCACGACTTTACAAATGAACCAACGGTATGTTCATGCGATTGCTAGTCAAGCATCCGACATGTGTAGGTGTTATATGAATGGTATTGCATTGCGATGTCACAAAAAAAGTGTGGAACGAATGTATTGGCAATATGGCCCTTCTTGGAGAATGTCTATTGCAGGAGCTAAAAAATTAGATGAACCACGTTATTGTTATCGTTCAAACCCGAATCAAGAATATGGGTGGTGTCCCCAAGCGAAACGAGCTATGGATGCACTTCGAGATACAAATGGACTAATTACTGAAAAATCTATTCAACATTTGCTGCCAAAAGATGCGAATACTACGCAGACTACTGAAATACTGGCTCATCTAAATCTATACGCGGATGGTTCACATTTTTAATTTGCACATTTGACTATTTAGAGGGATGTTTATTTGCAAATGTCTGAAATTGATTATTGGACAAAATATTACCAAACACATAATATTCGTGAACAGCCTTCATTATTCTCAAAATACGTGATGACACATTTTGAACAACAAATTGATTCAGTCCTTGAAATAGGATGTGGGGATGGCAAAGACGCGTATTTTTTGGGAACACGTTACAATGTTACTGCCTTAGACATTGCAAATAAACCGGATGATACAGAAACTGTTAAGTTTCATAATCAATCTATGGAAAAACTTTCAAACAAACACGATTTATTGTACAGTCGATTTTCACTTCACTCAGTGAGTGAAAAAATAGAAAATACGGTACTTCAGTTTGCGCTGGAAAACTGTAAGTATATTGCCATCGAAGCCCGTTCGACGAAAGACATGCTTTGTGAAGGCGCTAATAAAAACAATGAAAGTTGGGCTGACACAACCTATGCGAATGCCCATTATAGACGATTTATAAACTTTGAGAAAATGAAACAAAAGATGATTGACATGGGATTTCTTCTGGAGGTTTCAGAAGAATCAAACAAATTTGCTCCTTACAAAACCCAGAACCCAACATGTATTCGTATAATAGCTTGTACTAATAAATGATAGGAATGTCCGCCGAGGGAAATTGCATCGTTTACAAAGATGAAGCGTTTGACGCGGGAAGACTTTAGTTATAAATTGTATAAAGATTGTCGCAAGTAACTGGCATAGAAGCGTATACAGTACATCGTTTGGTTTATATGAGCGAGGACCGTTGTCTGGAACTCCCACGTATACTTTTATTGGATGAGCAATCTATGCAAGAACCAGAAATATTGGCGAAACTTTTTTTCAGAAAGTCTTTTACTAAGATTATATTCGTCGGGGACATAGCACAATTAACGTCAGTTGGTCCCGGTCAGTTCTTCAAGGACATTTGTGGTGCCGACATTCCAACGATTGAATTGAAACAGATCTATAGATCTTCCGATACATCATATATTGCGAGCAATGGTCAAAAATATACTTGACGACGTCAAGTATACTAAATATAGTGTCCAACTCGAACTAAATACGGAAATCGAATAAAAAAAAATGCATTTCCATCATTCACAACAGACTATAAATGTATTTAGATAATATCTAATATGAATAGTACGTATCCAATTGTTTTCATGGCTACATTGGTTATTTATTTTTTATTGACGTCCATTCATACTCCTCATGAAGGTCAGGAAATAAAAGAAATATGGCATGGTCATGTGATTTGGGTGAACAGTTCTGAAGTACCAGGCCAGTCCGCCAATACAAATGTTACTCCAGGACCGGATAATAGAACTAATTTGAGGACCACTTCCAAAGAACCATTTACAGTTCATCAACCAACCCTCAGACCAGAACCTATTAATTTTGATAAAGATATTGAGGAAATTGAGAATAAAAAATCAAAATTGCGCTCAGATATAACTCTGGAAAATCCAGAGGTGCCAAAAGTTCACAAGATTCCGCCAAAAGCGGAGGTGCAACTGGACCAAAGGCCAGTGGATTTATCCATCAAAAAAATACAATCTCATGAAAAAATTGTTTTCTCTCAAAATGGCGAAGATGGTATACTAGAGTATTTATTTGACACTATCGGCACAACAGATAAATATTATGTCGAATTCGGCGCTCAGGGCGGAACTCAGTGCAACACGCGCTATTTAAGAGAAAGACTCGGTTGGTCAGGCCTCACGATGGATGGTAGCCACGAAAACAAAAATATTGGTCTATACAAAGAATTCATTACGTCCGAAAATATTGTTCAGTTATTTGAAAAATATAATGTCCCAACAGAATTCGATTTACTTTCCATTGACATTGATAGTACGGATTTATGGGTTATGAGAAAGATTTTATCGAATGGATACAGGCCACGGGTTCTTATCTCAGAATTTAACAGGAATTGGGACCTTGATGAATTTTGGACATTCCCAAATGATCCAAACATGCGTTGGAAAGGTACAGGCTTCTTTGGAGCATCATTGTCTGCTCTTAATATGGTAGCAAATGAATTTGGATACAATATACTATACACAAATTTAATTAGAGCACCGTCTATCAATGCATTCTGGGTGCGCAAAGATATACATCCAGGACATCCTATTGAAGACGTTTTCCGAGGCGCGTCACCAATACATAAGCCCATGTCAAGTAAAGAAGTTGCTGCTCTTGTAGATTATAAAAAATGGTTTGAACGTATGTCAGAAATCAAGACATCGGCATCAGGTTCTCCGGTGGATAAACTTACACAGACGGACACTAGAAGCGGATATGAAAAAATATACCATTTGATGAAAAACGCCCGTCCGAAAATATGCTCAAATACACACATTCTGGAAGGAGAAAATTCGAAAGAGCCGGATGTTCATATATGTTTGGACAATATAACGCCACCATGCACAGTATATTCTTTCGGAATCGCTTACAATTGGATATTTGATGATTTTATGGTTTCAAAGGGTTGTGACGTATTTTCATTCGACCCGAGTATGAAAGTTGGCAAACACAGTCGTTCAGAACATCATTTATTCGAACCTATTGGAATAGGGCCAGCTTCTGGTACTCGCAAAGGGAAATCAACATTATACACTGGCAAAAAATACAACGATAAAAATAATTATCAATTGCTTAGTTTGAGCGACATGATGCTGCGCTATGGCCATGACCATATTGATATTATACGTATGGATGTCGAGTCTGCCGAATGGGATGTTTTAAAACAATGGAATGACGACAAATTGTGGGAAAAAATGGATCAACTGTTGTTGGAAGTCCATATGTGGGATAAAAAAAATCAAGAATATTATTCGAACGCATTGAGTAATATCCCAATGACATTATTTCATAAAGCTAGAAATAAATGGAACGGAAATAAAGCTTTTGAAGATATGACACAAGTTTACGAACTCGGGTTCCTATTAAATACGAATGCATCAGTCAATACGAATGCATCAGTCAAATACCCTCGCAAGTCTACAGCGCCTAAATTATGGGATAAGAAAGACAATAATAAATACGACGAGGTGGCGGCGATTATGAAAGCGTTGGACGAACGAGACATAGATTCTTTTTTATGTCATGGTTCAGCCCTCGGCGCACACAGAAATCACGGTTGGATATCAGGAGATAAAGATGCAGATCTTATTGTCATGAGTACCAATTCTACTAAGATCGATGATGCATTAAAAGAGGCCGGATATTCATTCGTGCGTCAGTCATATGGCGCCGCGGCCGGTGCCTCTGGGACATTTGGTTATAACACGGACGGTAAAGGTCCCGGGAATGGTGGTTTCGGTTATCATATAAACCTGTTCGCCCAAAAGAAAAAGAATGGCATTTATATAGATTTGTGGCTATATGAAGAAGTTTCGGACGAAAAAGTGCAACTTATTGGATATGAAAGAGGTGCGCATCGTTGGTGCAAAAAGTACAATCGCCCAAAAACATGCAAAGCATGGCCCAAATCATGGCTATACAAAATTGAATATGTACCATTTGGCCCATATTTAATGGCATCTGCCCACAAAGAATTTTTAGATTATATGTTTAGCGACGCTTGGAGGTATATGTGTGGTGGTTGGGCTAAGGGAATCACACCATGCTCTAATTTATATAAAACCCAAACATTTGTATTTTGGTCACAAGACAATGAAGGTAATCAAGTGGAAACAGCCAAAAAAGGCAATAAAATACAGCACCAATTTGTCGTAAAAAATGGCGAATACAAATTAAAATATATAAATCCTTAAATTGTGTTAGATTAATTTACGTTCCAATAAACATCCACTGGCTTTACCAAACTCCATTTTGGTGTAAAACCCTAGTGCAGACTCCCCACTAGCTAATCTAACACAATAACAATTTTCACTTATACAATACTCAACCAAATACTGTAATAAAAAAGAACCAATGCCTTTACAACGCATTGGTTCATCCACCACAAAATCATCAATATAACCTTTATTGTCACCGAAACGGTACATAATCATTAATGTACAAATAGCAACTATTTTTTTTGAACTTTTTTCGGTAACAACCTTTATCAAATTGCTTCGCTCTGACAAAATGCTAAGAAATTTCATCTCATTAAAGTCCTTTGTATTTTCCAATTGTAACAGAATTCTTTTGTACTCTTCATAATCAGATTCGCGTATAGTTCTTATTGTGTAATCAGTATTCATATTATTTTATGAATATTATACATTGGCCTGTTTATATTCATTTTTACAACAAACTTTTACAACGGTGTCTCCCAATCTTCGTCTTCCGGATTCATTTCAAAGGTCTGCATCGGCGGCGCCGCAGTCAAATCGTCGTACCATTTCATTATATCTTGGCCAATTTGCAGCGACCTGTACCCCTGCACAGAACGAAAACACGTATACAATCCCAACGGCACCATCACAAACGGCAACGTCATCAGTAAACAGACCTTGCTAGAGTGCCTTGATATGCAAATCATCACACAAATGGATGCCAACAAACACCACAAAAAATGCTCCTGAGTCCATGCACCAACGTCCAACAAGACATGAAGTCCCACAGCCACTGTCCATAGGACAAACTCACACACCGCCATCCAATCCATACCTAACTCGATATGCTCCACCGCACGAGTCGCCGCCATCGCAATCACCGGCACCGTCGTCACATACTTCAAACCATCCATCGGCAAACGCACAGACATATACTGCACGACCACCCAAAAACAAAGACACGTCAAATGTACGTGAGGAGACCAAGCACGACTATTTTGAATAATGACATAACAAGAACAAATGCCCACCACCACAATCAAAGTCGTCAACAAGAAGCCCGCCACACACAACACTACCATAATATTGGCCCACTCAAACCCGTCCAACATAAACAACACACAGACTATCAGGTGCACCGACAACCACAAGACGGTGGACCATCGGTCCGACTGCTCCAATTGCTTCAACTTGACAAGCCGCTGCAACTGCAACAATGTCACGACGATAACCGACAGCAAAGACAGACACATCGATATCAACGGCAAAAAACGCCAACCCGTGCCGTACACACAACCCAGTAAAAACCACCCATAATTGAATAGCACGTACAACACAAACACAAAACGGTCAAACAACATGATACACATTCAATAGTCCTTAAATAGACATAAGTAACAAATAAGATAACTTGGATTTTATATACAATTCTATATGCAGAATGAACATCAATGAGTTAAAATGTGCATTATTTACAGATTTGAAAGAGACGATGGGGTTTTTGGAACACAAAGGCCTTAAGTCCTGCGACGAGCCAACTACTGCCAAAGCGTTTGGCTCGTCGGTCTATTTCTATGGCAACGACAAAGAATGGCTCTCCCAGACACCAGCCTGTCGGGTGATGATTAGCAACGTGAATGAGTTTACGTCGGAACAGCATAAACTCGTTCTCGAATGTCCGAAAGATTGGCAGGAGCGCCAACTGGTCATTTTAAAAAGGGCAGCGGAAATGGCCTATGAAGGCGGTCTCTTGAAAAAAGCCTGCCAAACGTACGCCACCTTTGACGCCTTTTGGACGGCCACGCGGAAACCAAACATGCTGTCCTTGCAGACGGAATGCTACGCCAGACGCGGCCGACGCAAATTATTCATCCCCATGTTTGACGGATTGCGCGAAGTCACTGGCAATTGCACCTTGGAACGCGGGGACATTGTTGAAGCCATCTTTCGGTGGGAATTGTCCGAATCAGTCGATGACGAAAGAGTGCATGTGGGATTTCGGCCCAAGTTTGCCGCTGGCCTGTGCGTAAAGTCACTTGCCGGTGACCCGCCGACTCTTCGTGAGCCATGGTCATGGATTGATGTGAATTTTGAAACGTTGACGATGCCTATGTACAATTCGTTGGTCGTCAAAATGCCCTGTATGACCGTTACAGAGGTGGAAGGAATGACAGCTACCGTACAGCCTCCAGAAGAGTTTAAAAAAGCCATGCAAGATTTCCATGCCCTGGCATTGGCCGACCCATGGCAGCATTGCATTACGTTGACGTCGCGCGCGACTGTCGGCGAACGCTTGATGGCCTCCGTAACGCCCTCCCAAAACAACACCAACATACAGTGGTTGGTTGTGAAACAGCGACTTCTTCCACCAAAGGGGGTAAAACGACTGTCCGACGACAATACGGACAAGTCTTTTGGCGCAAAAACCAAGCGTCAATGCAAATCAAATGATAGCTGTGGCCACACCCTAGCGTGACTGAATTTCGGAGTGCTTTCAAACAAATGGGACATTCCTTTACCTCTGAAACAAATGGATTAACAACGTCGACACGCAATTGATGTGTCATCTTCTATACGAAAAGGCTCTTTATAGTAAAGAATTTTAAACTTAATGTTATACATTTTCTACATACTGCTCTAATATTTGAGCTAAAACCGCAGGGTCGGAGACCTGAATTGCTTCTACGGTATTCGTATTTCTCTCCACTCTGGAGACTTTGTATGTTGTCATTATACCAACCAACGAGACCAGAATAGCTAGACCGTGCTTGCACAAACATGCATCCTCGTCTGGCAATTGCAGACAGTTATCCAGTTCAATTGTAATGTCGTTGGTCATCCACGTTGTCTCACATACTTCATGACCGGCACGGAAAACGTCCAAACAATCACGACACAATTTCTCGTAGTTGTAATATGTGATAATGGTGAACAAGGAAGTCATTAAATGAAACGTAGAAAGACCACATTGCCACACCACAAATATATCGGTCGGTTTGTTTTCAGAAAGACATTTCAACCCATACGCTGGCAAATAAACACCATACAAAGCATATGTCATGAAGAAAAATACAAAATCGTAGGTTTGGGAATAATCTTCCGCCATGCAATAATACACAAAATACCCGAAGTTGAAGGCCAACAGATATTGAATCCAGTACGACTTGTAGCGATTTGGCGTGGCAGGCTTGCCCGTGACCACAATGACTGGTTCCATTTCTAAACATTTAGAACCATTATATACTTGATTCTTGTCATTCAATAAACAAGTTAACAAAGAATAACAACAATTAGATTCAACGTTTCATTAAGTATGTTTTACGCCGTGCTGGACTTGCACGTATACAATCTGTATTGGAAGACCTCACCTCATACACAATGCATTTGTCACGCGCTCTGGTGATGGCCGTGTAAAAACGCTCCCTCTTGTCACCCCACGTAGAAGACGACTTGACAATCACCGTCGGATACTCGGAGCCTTGTGCCTTGTTGACCGTCAGTGCGTACGCCGGTCTCAAAAACTCCTCCTCGTTGATGTTAAAGGTGACAATGCGGTCAAACTGCACGGTTACCGAAAAGCCAGTTGCCCGCGTGACAATGCCAATCTCACCATTTGCGACCTGCAACTCCTTGCCAGTCGGTTGGCCATCGTTGTTCAGGACATCAATGTACTTGTTTGTAATATTAATCACTGAGTCGCCCACACCAAAACACCATTTCGGATAACGCCAATCTTTGTTGGCATAGTCCATGTTGACCGGGTCCGAATGAGGTTTGGCTCCCAAAGGGTTACAGATATGACGCAGACGCACATTGAGGCTGCAAATTTCAGCATTCGTATTGCAAAGAACCATGGGCATCGTACCTGTTGCTTCGTAAATGGCCTTTGATTCTTCCACAATGTCGTCATCAGTGATGTAACGCCGAACGACAAACGATTCGGGCGACGTATCGAGTTGCGTGATACCGTTTCTCACCTTTTGACCGTTTGTCGCAATAAAAGACGTGGGTCCCGAACGATAAATCTTGGTCAACTCAATCTTTGGAATAGTTGACTCGCATATATCTTTCATAAACTGGCCTGGACCCACTGACGTGAGCTGAGCCGTATCACCCACAAAGATAATTTTGTTGAAGTCGCGTTTCTTTAGCAGCATCGCCAGTATCTCCGGTTCTTGCATAGACTGCTCGTCTAGCAAGAGGGTCGACGGCATTGGGGCTGTTTCGGACATGTAGGCCAGACGATGTACTGTAAACGCTGCCACGCCCGTCACTTCGGCCAAACGCTGTGCAGCTTTGCCGGTCGGAGCCGCACATACCACGAGTCCGCGCAAACTCTTCACGATGTGTTTGCACACGGATGTCTTACCCACGCCAGCACCACCCAGCAAAATAAAGAGTGGCTCTTGACAGGCTTTGACGACAGCTTGACGCTGAGTCTCGTCCAATTGGACGTCAGGTGCCGGCACATTCCACTCTGGCTGTCGATAATCAGTTTGAATACGGCCAAATGATTTTTCAAGAAAACACTCGATGTCAGCATACTTGGCCAAAGTCACATGGCCGTCATGGCTCACAATGGGCCAATTGGGTTCGATGCGTGCCATTTTGGACAAGAACACACTGATAGGCATCCAATAATTGCCAGTCTTTGTCATATATTCTTTAACCGTATGAATAGCCTGGCAGCGCTTGGCCCGTGGGTCTGAGGCTAATAGCTTCAAGTCGGCGGCGGCTTCTCGGACCATGTGCATGCGGCTTCGTGACGTAGTTGCTTTTAGAAAATCTGAACGTTTTGTCAATTCGTACGTAAACGAATCGTATTCAGAGTCGTACATAATCCGCCATGGGTCGGTGACGACACTCTTGACTAATGTTGCCATAGAGTCGCCGTGCCATTTTAGCATCGCCGCCAGTTGTTTTTCATTCAAATAGGCATGCAATTTTGGCAATGTCTTTGAAAGCTCCATCGACATGTTTAATTCGGCCTCAACGGCATCAAAGGCGGCGTACAGTCGGGCTAGTTTTTTACGACCCACTTTTGGAATGTTCATCAACTCCGCTGACTTGCGATATTTTAACGCTTTGAGCAGGTTATCAAAAGGTTTCATATGGCTAAAAATAACAGTTCTGTCCATGTAACTAATGCCCTGTTGGTTGAGGGCGGCTTTAAAGGCGTGCGATGTTCTGGAAACGGGAACACCTTTGAACGCACATTTTTTGTCGCCGTTGCGTGTTCTTTTCATTGTTAGCGCTCCGCGATAGAATTGTCCCGGTACCAGTTGATTCGCGTTGCAACCAAATTGACCACCGCATGTGCCATGACCGTCAGTGGTGCGATAGTTAACTAGTGCCCAATCGTCTCCTCGTGTCAAAATCACTTTTGTAATCTCGAGTTTGACCATCTTTGCTTAAAAGATTGGACTTAAATACAAAGCAAACATATGTGCTACTTTGGTGCAATTTCTAAAAGTTTAGGAATTGACCACCGCATGTGCCATGACCGTCAGTGGTGCGATAGTTAACTAGTGCCCAATCGTCTCCTCGTGTCAACATCACTTTTGTAATCTCGAGTTTGACCATCTTTGCTTAAAAGATTGGACTTAAATACAAAGCAAACATATGTGCTACTTTGGTGCAATTTCTAAAAGTTTAGGAATTGACCACCGAATTTCTAAACTTTTAGGAATTGCCCACCGAATTTCTAAACTTTTAGGAATTGCCCACCGAATTTCTAAAATTTTAGGAATTGCCTCCAAGAATTCTAAAATTTTAGGAATTGACAACCAGATTTCTAAAATTTTAGGAATTGACTCAGTTCTAAAATTTTAGGAATTGACTCAGTTCTAAAATTTTAGGAATTGCCTCCAAGAATTCTAAAATTTTAGGAATTGACAACCAGATTTCTAAAATTTTAGGAATTGACTCAGTTCTAAAATTTTAGGAGTTGTGGCCCCATAACCCAACATAAGTAAATATAATTGTCCGGAATTTCTAAAATGTAATTGTCACTCTAGAATTCTAAAATTTTAGGAATTGACATCCGAATTCTAAAATGGAATTGTGGTCCCATAACCCAATATGGACGCGTTTAAAATAAAATTGACATTCTTAACTATAATGTTTACATTATTTACAAGTTAAGTTGAAAATCAAATCGAAAATTTTTTATTCGAAAATTCTTTATTCAATCTTAAAAAGCTTTCTCCTTTATTTGCGGCATAGTCTATATCCGTTAAAACACGTCCAGCATCCATCTTCTCGTCACTTTCGACAGCTCCTGACCACCAAGGCCTACCCACGTGCGTCTCCAGCCCCTTTAAGTTTCCCGTGTATATGAACGAAGATAGCCATTTTGACTGTTGTAAAAATTGACGATAAGTTGGATCAAATATGACCATATCATTCTGCAAATAACAGTGATCTTCCCTTCCAATCCGTTTGAGCATCATTTTGGTCTCTATTCCGAACTCCGCGCGTAAATAATAATGTAACATATAGCATGAAGCCCCACAAGCTAAATAACCCTCGAAATTTTTTGGAGAAATGGAACCACCACGGTGTAAAAACTTTGAAGATCGTCTATGCAACAGTATCGGAACAGAACGGCACAAAAAAGTATGTAGACACATTGTTTTGTGCGTTATAAGGCTTATATATAAAATTTATATGATTTTTTGAATCCGTAACAAATTTTAGGAATGTACAACCAGATTAGGGAAACATGAATTTCTAACATGTTAGGGATTGGTTGAAAAGTTGTGCAAAGCGGATTCGTTGTGCAAAGTGGAAAAAGGTCCTTCCCCTAGGAATAAATTTAGTAGGGTTGCTCAGACCGATTGCTTTTGCTTTTTTCTTCCATGTTAAGTTGTGCTTTGCGCCAGGAGTCAACGCGTGAGCAATCTCGTGTAAAATGGTTCTCTTCGTGCTTTTGACCGTGTTGACCCTAGCAAGGGGCAAACTGACACTAATACATTGTTTTTTGTATCTGCAAAGGCCGTAACGTTGTACAGCATTGTCCCATTTAAATTTCCATTCGGGTATGTGTTGTTCAAATTTTTCTGTCAAGAATATGTCTATTTTCATAGCCTTTTCATGGTCTTTGAACAGACCAGTGGACAAGCCAACGAATGGTGTCTGGTATAAAGGTTTCTTCAGTTTCGGCTTTGGTGTCGTCTTTATAAAATGGTGGAACATATTGTGACTGTTTAAACACTTAAATATGCATAAAATTTTAATCGAAACATGAGTGACGATTAAAATTGTATTTATCACCCTTTTGGCGACACTTTTAAAATAAGTACGTATCGAGGCAGAGATTTTTTTTTCGAGAAATTGTTTGACAGAGAAAGACAACCAGATAACCCATAAGTTGCACATATATTATTATTTAAATATATAAACAATATAATAATAAAATTATGAAATCATTTCTTAATTTAAGAACCCAACCGAATGTGTGGAGGAATAATGAAATATCACCTGGTGTATTTGGAAAATTTGCTCATAATTTACATCGAGTAATTATTGGCGTGGAT
>Ga0206126_10001031_pt1 | contig 35153 bp, 39 predicted proteins | sample Helgoland_Spring_5_FD_148621 | JGI IMG/M metagenome (GOLD analysis project Ga0206126, IMG submission 148621) | Pelagic subsurface seawater microbial communities from Kabeltonne, Helgoland, North Sea - Helgoland_Spring_Bloom_20160412_1 | ecosystem: Environmental > Aquatic > Marine > Epipelagic ...
ATTTTTAATATTTAAATATTATTAGTTAAGTTACTTATTTAATTTGGGACACAGCACAACCCGGAGGCTGTGAAATCAGAAGCTGCGCACGTGCCACTCGCGCACATTGCGAGTGCGTGTCTGTTCGAATATCCAGAGGCACATGCAGAAGCGTAATTTGTATAACTGTTACATAAAGCTGAACTTACTGCTGTAATATCAATGAGTTTACTATTACTGTCGGTTGAATATAAATCGTCATCATTTACCTGAATTGCACTAAAACGTTCAAAAGGATCGAACGTCCCCTCATCGACGGCTCTGACCAAGTGCTCGTATTTTAAACCGAGTGTATTACAAAGCACTAAAATCATTTTTTCTAACCTATACTCTTTTTGTACGGCTGTGGTGGTATCAGCCGCTTCAACTGCATCCAACGCATCTTTTATCACACCAGTTGCGACGTTTGCCGAAATGGCTGAACCACTAATAGTGAGACCTGAATTAGCAGCAGCTGTTAACACCGTAGTCGCAATCTCTCCAGCACCATCAATTGTGATACCCGTACCAGCACTGAACTTACTTCGAACATCAGCGTCAGATAACTGTGTATTTGTATCGCTGACCGTAGTCGCAATCTCCCCAGCACCATCAATTGTGATACCCGTACCAGCACTGAACTTACTTCGAACATCAGCGTCAGATAACTGAGTGTTTGTATCGCTGACCGTAGTCGCAATCTCCCCAGCACCATCAATTGTGATACCCGTACCAGCACTGAACTTACTTCGAACATCAGCGTCAGATAACTGTGTATCGCTGACCGTAGTCGCAATCTCCCCAGCACCATCAATTGTGATACCCGTACCAGCACTGAACTTACTTCGAACATCAGCGTCAGATAACTGAGTGTTTGTATCGCTGACCGTAGTCGCAATCTCTCCAGCACCACCGATTGTGATACCCGTACCAGCACTGAACTTACTTCGAACATCAGCGTCAGATAACTGAGTGTCAGCGGTCAACTTACCACTATCAACTGTGATACCATTACCCGCCAACGCAGTCAGAAAATTAGTTCCAAAAGAATCATCAGTGTTTTCGAATTCCAATCCGCCAACGGTTGCAATGCCATCCACATGTAAATTCATAGTAATATATTCAGATCCGTGAACTGTGAATTTTGTATTTGTAGTGTCTGAATTGGCTTTCAAATTTTTGGTAGTTAATCTACGATGTTGTGTTTTCTCAAACAAATGCACAGATCCATCATCGTGTGTGATAATGTCGTGACTTTTGTAAAACGCATTACTTCCTGCAAAAGTAGATAGTAGTAATAAAGTAGATAATTTCATCTTTTTTTTTATAAAAAAGAACCTATTATATACCGTCAGATTTTGATGTCGAACATACGTTGGCACATATGAACTATTTATATGTGTCAACTATTATACAAAAATGAGAGGACGCAAACCAAGAGATTTTGCCGAAAAAAACAATTCGCCCACACGTTTGATTTGGGGATTTGTGATTCTAAGTTTATTGATCAATGTCGTTTTACTCGTGATGTTTCTAAATATAGACAAAGATGGTAAAGATGGAATCGATGGAAAAAATGGTATAGACGGGAAAGACGGCGAATTACAGGTGCCTGATCACCTGATAATTAAATCATTAACGGTTATGGACTCATTAGAAACTTACGGAACGGTAGATTTGTACGCCGCTGAACAGAGTGATTCTCGCAGGTTATTATCGTCAAGTACTGCAATTATAAGTGAAACTGATCATTGCAGTACTTGCGAAAATATATTTTCTGATTCAAAAACATGTTTAAGCAGGTGTAATTCTCACATTAAATTAGAAAAAAACGGTTTCAATGAAATTTTTCATGTGTGCTGTAAATAAATAATATTTGTCCGAGGGCCAAGGCCCAGGCGGAGCCGGATGGCAAAAATCTATTAAACAGCTTGCAATTGATTATCGTCTTCTAATTGATTATCGTCTTCTAATTTGTCTGAATATAAATCAATATCTTCTTCTTCTTCGCTGTCTTCTAATGTGAAATTGTTTGTTTTGGCCTCATCACTATTATTCACAAGCTCCACGGTATCACTTTTGTTTTCTGCATCATCCACAGAAGAGTATGTATTATTTTTCTTCCTTGTCATAATCCATGCTGCAACTAACACAAAAAATACAAATACTATAATTGTAATAGCAACATAAACAATAGCACCACTTTCTTTAAATGTTTCCGACATTGAGTTGTATTTGCTAAGAAAAATATACTATATACTTGTTTCTATAAATCCACAAAAAAAAATGCTAAAGATTGGCCGATGCGTTTTTGGGTTCATTTTGCTTCTGTGTTTAATGTTTTTTGTTTGGCGGAGCCGAGGGCCAAGGCCCGCAAATATCGGTACATTTGACGTGAAAATGTACCCACCTAAGCTACCAGCCTTTTTGCTGTTTATTCCTCCAGTTATCCTGTCACTTTTATTACTTCAGTTATTTGTTCACTGGATCCGATATCGTAATCATACAATTGCAAAGTTTTTAACCATCGAATTTTTGGTGGTAATTTTTTCTTATTTGCTTTTACCCACTCAAATCCCGTCGGTTTACTTTTTTCCAAAATGTGTCAATTTATCGGCACAGTTGGTGTTGGTATCATTGATACTCTTTGAAATATCACATTCCCGATTCACGAAATCATTTATTTGTTTTTTATGTTTTATTGCTATATTGATATTAATGTTCTGCCTTTGTTGGCGGAACATCGTTATATCTGGTATATTTGTGTTATTAGTCGGTCATAATCGATTTGTGATCAAAATTTCTAAACTTTTTTTTGTATTCGAATCACCATATTACGAAAATGTTTCGGATCGTGGTGATTCGAAACCACATGTTTCAAGTCATGTGATTTCGTCTATATAAGCAAAAAATACGTGATGAAATGTCTTCGGTATATTTTAACATGCAACAGCTGGAGAGTCACTGGCGATCTATTGATCAGAAAAATGAAAAGGAATCGACAACGAAAAAACGAACACGTTCTGACGACAACGTCAGAACTGTGAAAAATAAAACAGAAATGGTACCTTCAATTGTTTTGCCCCAAAATAGAAAAATAGTGAAAATTATAAGACAATAAATCCGATTGGCGGAGCCGAGGGCCAAGGCCCTCGCGAAGCAGCTGTATATGATCTCGCGAGCTACAAAATCTATTTTATTCTATTTTTGATTCTTGTAATTTTTCTGTGTGTTCATCATCGTCATCGTCATTTCCTTTATCACTTGACATTTTTATTGCAATAATCATCACTGTCGTAAAATATGTAATTGCAATAATACTTATTAGTATTTTATTTTGTTTGTTCATTTATGTGCGAAAACGGGTTTAAATAGTGTATTTCGGCTCGAGCGCGAGGGCCTTTGCCAGTTAATTCATATATGTAACGAATATATTGATTTTTTGTAACATAGTGAAGCGTAGCGAATAAAAAATGTCAGTTACACTTCCACTCAAATGGTTGATGAACGCATGTGTATCAAATGTACCCAATCATTTTTCAGACGCCACTTTAATTGTCGAGGACAGTGGTGCGAGCGTGCTAACATTTCCCTATAGCGCAGAAAATATCTGTGTTAAATCTATAGAATTTACAACTAACTTACGAGAACCTGTCTGTATTTTTTTGAATCATTCTACAAGAGATTTCATTTCAAAATGTTCTAAAATATTTGAAATGATTACATTGGAAATATTAAACCATACGTTGGTATTTTCACTTCAATCTGATATTCAGGCATTAAAATATCAATTACCGGTTATCAACTCGACCAACAGAATCGTTATACAATCATCTGAAGATGAAGAATTAATTCTGATCGGTGATGGATTGCTTAAAAGCTGGGTATTGTTTGACAAAAAAGTAACGATAAGCGCCTCTCCTGGTCAAAAAAGTATTAAAATAGAAGCCGAACAACCAAAACTATGTACTTTACTGGCATGTGACAACGCACCAAAATCAGCCTGTAGTTTCAAATGTTCCGCCACCTCCATGAACATTTTACAATTATTATCCCCTGACATGGTGATTTCAATTGTTTTCATGAAATCGGGTCTATTGTTAGTGAAAAATGACAGCGAACAAATATACATTGCACCGCAAGATAAATAAAAAAAATAAAGTATATATTAATTATGATATAGTTTATCATACGCAGTTAGGATCTTATAGTCAACAGCGCTGAGGTAGTGTTGTGTACCTTTTTGTGTGATTGCGATGTAGAAAGATCCATGCGATGGAACACTTGCATTATGTTCGTCTGCTACTCTCAATTCCGCAATTTTATTGCCTCCAGAGTCAGCAGCTGTTTTTAATAATCTACTCAAAACTTCTGCTGATAGTGCCATACAAGTCGTGTTGCTGTGTTTTCCTGGTCTATTAAAATTAACCCTGAGAGTTAGATTGGCCGATTTTAATGTTTCTATTATATTCTCAATACTGATCGAAGTACCATAAGTTTCTGTTGTTTGGTACAAAGTGGTACCGGCTGATTGCACACTCCTCGTGTCGTTATAATCAAATATATCTTTTCCAGATTTGCGTAATTGATTCAATACCTCTCCCTGCTCTTCCACTTTGTTTTTTTGATAACTTGATACACCGACTGGTTTCATAGTAGCTTCAATCACTATATGGTGACGTTGTGTGGGCAATTCTTGAGGAATGTGAATTGTTACTGGCGATGAATCCCTGAAAGAAAGTCGAGACATTTTACTGGTATTATTGATATATATATACTGTTTTTTTTTCCATTTTATTCGAGGACCAAGGCCCGAATTTTCTCTTTTTGTTTACCACATTGTAAACGCGCCGGAAATGCCATGTATAATATTTGAACTGTGCCTTAAAATCGGCTCCGCCCCATTATATTCTCCATCCAGTGAATCCGTCAAAAAAAGAGGACATTTTTATCATAGTTTTCGTCAGTCTGTGAAAATTCCGCACTGCTTCGCTTGACATTCTCCTTAGCCAATAATCTTTGGTTTTTTTTACAAAAATAAATCACTATTAATGAAATCTCAAACACCAACAATGAGGAAAATGGTAGTTTCATATCCGTTAACTGATCAAATCGCAACCTATAAATTATTACAAGATAGATACAGAAAATAGAAACCAAAAGAAAAAATTCTTGCCAATAACTCATTGTACCCGCACCACAGCATGATTGCGTTGTTGTTTTGACTGGCATCCTGTTCACAGCGAGACAACAAAGGATAAGTAAGTGCCACCATAACATTGATAGAAAAATCTTACGCCATTCAGTATCGTCGACATCGTCAAATAAATCGTACAACATTGATGACAAATAAAGCCAAAATACACCAAGGAAAACGTCGTGTAATATGTATACCGACATTAACATTCGGTATTTGATTATTGCAGGGGTGGTTTTGGATGCCGCACATTGTAATAAACTAATAAATTGTGGGATTATTGACAGTAACCAGGACAAAGAGACAACAATCCAACAAGTAGATATGAAATCAATATTGCTCTCTATATCGTCTTTAAAAAAGAAAGTCAATACTAAAGCAAGACATGCCAGTATTCCTGTCAATACTCGCATGTTTCTTGACGAAGTCTTGATTAATTTTGGATCTTGAAAATAAGTAATATTACAACATTTTGTTTGGCGCATATCTTTTATACCCCGTTGTATATCAGATGAAGTCATAAATGTATCATAATCGTACTTTGACAGTGATATGAGTGCTAATAATAATGTTAAATACCACCAGTCTACTGCAGCCATATACCAAAAAATAACATTTGTCATGCAAGACAATATAAATATTTCGAGCATTAATATTGCTAATATTGATTATTTAAATAGGGTATTATTAAGGAAAAAAATGACATCAACAAAAATACAATGGTCGAATGATACAGATGTTCAAAATTGGTTGAAAGAGAGACAGATAACAAATAAATGGTCGGCGTATGATGTTCAGCAACAGGTTATATTTTGGTACAATACTGTTGAAAACATCGGCGTTAATAAAAATGGTAAGGGTACGTGGACACAGTTACCAGATTTACCGACCGCTATGGATGTTAAGAAAACTATCAAATATATCCAAGAAAAGATACCAAAAGAAACGTGGGGTTGGAAATTAGGATCAGATGACGGTGACGTTTATTTGAATTGGTGGTCTTACATGCGTAGATTGGTCACATTGCAACCTGAATTATTAAAAAAATATTTTTTGAATGATACTGAGTTACCTACGAACGCGCAAGAACAAGAACGAAAAGCGCAAGAACAACAACGACAACAAGAAGGACAATCCGCTTCGCTTCAGATGTATTTCATTTATCCGACTTTGGATAAATGGACAAGAATTTTTACAAGCGGTGCAAGCGGTGAGAGCATTGATTATATCTCCGACGGAGCGAAGCGGACATTGGACATCGAAAGCTTGAACACTGCGACAAAAGCTCAAGATGTGATTTTGGCCATATTCGCTCAATGGTTAGTTCTACTTGCGAATGATCGACAGATGTTTACCAATGAAAACATATATAATCCAGGAATACCAAGAATACAAACAATAAATGGAAAGGAAATAGTAAGACTCGATTTGTATGGAAATAGCTTGAATGTAAATAGCAAAGAAGGCAAAATAGAAACACGTGACTATTCGGTAGTATTTTTGTTAAAAGAAGGTAGTAAAATACTTTATGAACGTGGCATCGCCACAGATTCGTGGTTTGATATTAATAAAAATTATACATGGTTATTACATGAAATATAAATTTTTCATTTCGCTCCGCTTGGCCAAGGCCAAGTTTTTACAGTACATTGTAAAAATATTTTTTGTTGGTGAAAGCCGAGGACTAACGCCCGAAATATGAGTTATTGAGATTTGGATTATTAACGTGAGTCATAGTAATTGTACTATCCAACAGATGTAAAGCCAACATGAATCCACTCAACGCTCCAGTAAAGAACAGTATCGTCAAAAGAAGAATCACTCGCATTTCTGAATGTGAATTGCACATGCACATTAACATGACCAATACAACATAAGCACTGATCCCGACACTACTAAGAAGATTTTCTGCCATAAATACGTCTTTAAAAGTACCGTCAGAAAGTACTACTCCAAGCACACCACCGATTGCCAAAAAGCACGCAATTACAAGCCAGTAAATCTTAGAGATGAACGATGATAGTTCGCGTAATTTCATGAGTTCGTAGACACTGCTTTGCTTTCCTTTACAAGCTTCAAGATCGGTATCGAGTAAAGAATCATCGTCATTTTTTGCAGTATTAGCGCGGCGAGACATTTTGTTTATACTATTGTACCTGCTTATATAGGAAAACTAATTGAGGAGGAAGAGGATTCTTTTGGGTGCGCGGTCTTCTTTCGTAGCAAGGCGAATACCAATTTCTTCCATTGATTTATCACATACCAAAACACATGTATATACCTTTATGGATTACTTATTCTTAGTTTTTTGTAGTGCAGGCCTTTGCCTGCTTCTTTTGAAAATCATGCTGTTGCTTTAACAATTCATGCTGGCGTTCAACAAGTGGTTTTTGCTCTGGAATTTCTTCATGCGGTAAAGCGTGCGCGCTACATGTATGTTTGACGAGGACCGACCATGGAATAACACCATTGACATAATGTTGGTATAATTCTTCTGAATTCGCGAAAGGCGATATTGGAAATAATATTTCTACAGCTAATTTTTTCTTTAAAGCATAAACCTCAGAAATATTATTAGTATTTTTCTTTCGTTTTCGTTTTCCAAGTGCTTTCAAAACTTTCTCAGACATTTCTTTTGCATAAATCACTGAGTAAATGTGTTGACACGCGTCTTGTATCATATTTTTCCAATTCATCACTGATTTTTGGAAAATGTCATGACTCCCTTCGCTATCAGTTTTATGAGGCGTATCACTCATAAATAAACCCCTCGGTACACCAAATATACCACAAATAATATCTTCTTGGGTTTTGAGCTGTGCAACCAAGTCCGAACGACCAGTCTGCTGTGGAATATTTACTACTTTTTGACCTAAAGGTAAAGATACCACATTTTCTAAAACATTACCACCATCTGAAATACCACCTCTTCCACCAAAAAAATTATCGTACATTTGTTGTTGTTTTTGTAATTGTTCGACATTCGAACGATTTCTTTGAAATTTATTTCGGTCAGAGTCGTCTTGCATGTCGCCGTCCGCGTAGTAATCGTATTGAATTCCCTCAATATTATCAGATTTAAGGTCAATAGACTCTGTTAAAATTTTAGGATTAGCACGGGTTTGTTCCATTGTTAGGGATGTACCCATTAAAGAATTCATATATCGAACAGTTGGAAGCAGATTACAAACAATTGAACAAACGCGGCCATTAGGGGCAGGTGAAAATCCAAAACTGTCTAACACAATTGTATCAGGAATAATATTATTTTCATCATCTTTCACAAAATATTCACGGACGCCTAAAGTATATTTTAAATAAATAGTTACCTCGGTTGCTTCGACTATAATAGGTACGCGCAACCCATCATCCATTGTTATAACACGTACTACTGCAAATCCTTGAGAGATTACAGAGTCTAAAAGACCTTTGCAGAATGGTAACCAAAAATCAGTCATTATTTCCTGCATATGAGGGTCTGAAGGTGTTTTACCAGTTTGATTATTAAAAGTGATACCGTTACTAAATATCTGCTGTTGGATTATATTTCGACAAGTATTGATAGTTGGGGTTTGACGAAGAAACATAACACCGTTTTGTAAATCATTTCTATTGATTACTATCGCATGGTCCATTTTTTTTTTGGTGGTTTAGCAGTGATAATGGCTTTATATAGTAAAAAAATGGGCCAATGCCCTCGAATAAAATAAATAATTAGATTTCTCATACAAATTTTCACATGTCAATCCCACACAGAATTGACAATATCGATCGCATGCAAAATAGTGCATGCAGCAATGCCGTCGCGTATAATTTTAGTTTTGTACGAAAAATCAACAGCGTCTGTATATTTTAATGAAAAAGGAAAATGTCGGATCAGTGTCTTTGTTTTAGAACTATACGTCTCTTTGCATCGGATTGTCTGAGTAGATATATCCGAATGAACGACTCGACCATTGACCATCGCTTGGATTTCAGAAATAGGGTGACAAAAATAGATATAATTGTCCTTCATTCGGACATTGTCAGATTCAATGTTCTTATTAGTTAAAACCATATAGTTCTCGTCTTGACAGACAGAAGATAATAATGTATTGATATGACGGATAGAGACACGCCAAAACGCATCATTTATTTTGGTACTGTCCACAGTGTCAGTTTCGAAATTCATATCGGATATTGAAGGCTTTACAAATAGAACTGGTGTTGTATCTCGTAGAAAAAATGTTAAGAGGGACGTAGATGCGATGCAGAGTAATATATACAGACATTTTTTTTGGGAATTGTGTGATTGAGATGGTTCCCTGTACAAATTTTTAGGGCGTGGTCGACAACATTTCATATTATTTCTTTACAAAAGAATAGTATATATACTGCATAGGATTTTTTTAAAAAAAAGGATTGGATGTCACGTCGTCAAAACACAAAAGAATTCTACACTGCTCCAAAAGTATATAATGAAATACAGCTGTTCAAGTTGTTAAACAAAACGCAGCACAATTCTACAAAAGTAAATAATGAAATACCGCTGTCCAAGTTGTTAAAAAAACCGCAGCACATGGAACTCAAAATTTTAGCTCTTAGAATTAAAACATTTCTTTCATTGATGAATTCTAACGAATTAAAGAAATTACAAAAGTTACTCGAACTCGAACCAGAGGTGAATCAAGTTTTGCTAAACATTGAATTAGAAGCTTCGGTAGCTCTTAGAATTCATACTAATGAGACCAAGGTCAATGATTCAACATATACGTTACAAAGTTTGATTACAACAGCAGAAAAACGCGAAAAACGCGAAAAGGATATAATAGTTGAAAAAGAAAACAGAAAAATGGCAATTATAAAAAGAAATGAGAGTAAAACAAAAGAGAAAAAACCCAAAATAGCAATCATTCAAAGCAGAATTATTATGTCAAATGATAATTCAAATGTCAATTGGCAATGGAAAACACAAAATGACGATTTTTGGATACCAATTAAAAAAAATACCATGGTCAATGACGGAGTTGTTCAAGTTACAGATAAAAAAACGTCAATTGCTTCAAACAAAATTGACATAACACGTGAAATCAGAAATATGGTACGTAAACAAAGAACACAAACCAATAAACTGGAACAAACTGACAGAGAATACCAAGTCAGATTAAAACAAGCCAAACAAAAAATTATCTCCGAAATAAATGTACAGACTGAAAAAATACCAATTGAAGAAAGGGGATATACTTTCGAAACTATCAGAAATAATATGAGAAAGCGTATTATTGGTGATCCATTGCTGCCATACCACGTGTCTCAACCTTTTTATGACAGAGTGACTCAATTAATTATAGATGGTAAAACAAATGAGTCAGATTTAACCGATGCTGATGTTTTGCGAGTTTTTCCAACTATTATGTTACAGACAGATAAAATTGCCAAAAAAATATTAAAAATTAAAAAAGGGTTTTTAATAAAAGTCGACAGTTCTTCAGAAGTCGACAGTTCTTCAGAAGACGACAGTGGTTCTTCAGAAGACGACAGTGTTTTATCAGACAATTCCGATTTTCCTGATTCAGAAGACGACAGTGTTTTATCAGACAATTCCGATTTTCCTGATTCAGAAGAAGAAGAAAGACAAAAAGAAAAAGAAGAAAGACTTAAAAAAGAAAGACAAAGAATTCGTAAAGAAGAAGATGAAAGACAAAAACAAAGAGAAGAAAGACTTAAAAAAGAAAGACAAAGAATTCATAAAGAAGAAGAAGAAAGACTTAAAGAAGAAAAACAAAGAGAAGAAAGACTTAAAAAAGAAAGACAAAGAATTCATAAAGAAGAAGAAGAAAGACTTAAAGAAGAAAAACAAAGAGAAGAAAGACTTAAAAAAGAAGAAAGAGAAAGACTTAAAGAAAAAGAACTTCAACAAAAAAAAGAAGAAAGACTTCAAAAAGAAGAAGAACAACGTAAAAATGCTGACGATCTGAGGTTGAAAAAAGAAGAACAACGTAAAAATACTGAAGAAGAACTTCAACAAAAAAAAGCACAAGAATTGGCTCTTAAAGAAGCACTAAAGCAAGCAAAACTTGAAGAGCAAGCAAAACTTGAAGAGCAAGCAAAAGTTGAAGAAGCACAAAAGCAAGCAAAACTCGATTTCACCCAAGGAGAAACAAAAAACAATGGGGATGGTGAATTTGTACCAGATCAAATGTACAAAATTGAGTACGATGCGGATAAGATATACACAGAAGAAGCTGCTGAAGCAATGCGAAAAACGCTCAATGAAACGTTTTTGAACAATGATTTCATCTCTAAGTTTAATAATAACACTACTTTTGATCAGTTGCGACCCATTCTTGCAGACCTTTTTCCAATATGTGAGTTGTGTGATTTGACGGACGCTCAATTAAAAAAGACGGTAAAGGGTAACCAGGGATATTTGTCATCGGCCTTTACATACTTTTCAAATGCTACAGGGATTACTGATGGATCAGATATTGCAATTGTCGTAAAAATGTTACAACGTATGCTTATGCCTAATGAAGATGGAAAATATCAGCCGTCTACAGAAGAATTAACATATGTAGGCATTGTTGATGGTGAAAATAGAACAAAATTAATGTCATTTAAAAATAACAAGGACGACAAGCGCTATTTCAATCAATATCTTGCACCATTCTTTTTGAAAGTCATGAAAGATTTTCCTTCTCTGAAAAAAGCGAACAATTCGATACCCAAAGAGGGTGATTTTTTTATTACAGGACTCAAAAATAATATTTACGAAATACGAAACAATAAAGCTGAATATAAAGACAATGGTGGGGTAAAAAAAATAGGTAGAAAATACGCCCACTCAAAAGGTTGGGTTGTACCCCAAAGTGCTATAGATCGTGAAAAAAGTGGAGTAAAGATTACAAGTGGAAAACGGGAAGGTGAGGAAAAATTTAAGATCGCAGAGAGTCGATACATGCTGCCTTCAATCCCTGCTGGGGAATTGTCAGCAATGTTAGCCGAACTCTCATCAATGGAAAGCGAGTCCGAGTACGCCTCGGAAGACGAATTTGAAGAATTAGCCTCTGAAGAATTTGCATCCGATTCATCAGAATTTGCCTCCGACGAATTTTGAAAACAAAAGTAAATTGTAGAAAAGACATATAAATAGATGTAATTATAATTAAAATAATAATAAAGTAAATGTCTCATCAAATAATGTTGTGTTTCGTCAGGTCCGACTCTGACATCTTAGAAGCCTCTTGGTTAAATCGTGCGGCTTCTTCTTTAGCTTCAAACGACGACGGATCGGCACCATTTATCCACTCTGAGCTGTTGTTTTGTCCGCCCGGTGCCGCTTCTGGTAAAGATTCTGTCGCAGGATTGGCGTGTTCGATTGTTTATGGTTCTACCGTTCACCTTGAAACAAAGCGATTTTCAAGAAAGGAGTGGTTTTTTAGGTCTATGAATTGTAGCCAGGGCCAGTACAACCAAATGATGCGTTATTGTCAATCTGCAAAGGGTAGTGGCTTTAATCACCTTGGTTATTTTTTATATTGGTCACCGATATCGCCATCTCCAATGTCATACACATATTTTGGACTTGCACCCAGATATTTCTGCAGCGAGGTCGTCATCGCAGCGTTGAAAGCGGGTGATATATTAGACTCCTCGGTTTCAACATCTTGTCACCCGAATGAGTTGTATAAATTGGTTAAAGAAAATAGTATGGCAAATTGTGCACGTAGCATGAACTCTGTAAAGCTTAGTTTTGTATAAAAAATTACATTTCTTTTATTTTTTATTTTACAATGTATTCACCTCGCCATTTTTTATGTGTATTGTTCTTAAGAATGTTGCACACTGTCGATGGATTCTTATATCCGATCTCCTTGGCTGCAGCTACAGCCGATGGGTATTCAATTTGGGCATCTTCTTTGCCAATTTCCCAAATAATGCAAGGACGGCTGTGTGATCTTTGCTTATTCTCTTGAGGTGTCAGGAATTGCAAATTATTGGCACAGTGATTTTTTGGGTTAAAATCAATGTGGTCCACTTGCAGTGTAGCAAATGTCCAAACTATGCCTGTCTTAGCTTTCTGTTCGGCAATGTATTCATTCATTTGGTCTCTGTGGAATACCAAGGCAACGATACGATGAAATAAAAGATTTTGCTTCATCAACTTCATCCGAGGGCGTACCTTCTCTTGGTAATTGGTAATCTTTGCGTTTTGAGTGGATTTCGTCACAGTTTTGAATCTTGCCATACTACTGACGTAGTATTCTTTTGTTTCAGGCATCGGTAATTCCAAAGTTAGATTATCGGCTGCCGTGACGGGTTTCCAAATTTCACCTTCAAGATCGGGCAAGTTGTACCAGGAGAATTGCGCCAAGCAATCCTGACCGTCGTAATTGATCTTGACCAAGCTATTTCTGGTAGGCATATCTTCATATCGAATAGAATATTCAATGTGATGAGATTTAAGCTTGTAATCGATCATGGCTTGTTTGCGATGGTCATAATTTTTGATGATTGGCTTGCCTTCGGAATTGTTAAGGGGCTTGCCTTTGGAAACAAAAACAGTCATGGTGCAGGGGGCTGATTTAGTCATTGCAGTCTTGGCTATTTGTTCGGCCGACCGAGTCGTTTTTGCATGGTGTTCGGCTTCTGTCATAATCATGCCGTTTGAAACATCATTGTTGGTTTTGTTTCCGTCAATATGGTCTACTTGAAAGGCACGTTTAAAATCGCGGAGGAGCAGATCAGCGGTACCGAGCTTTGCCGCTGGTGTGACCTGACCCCAAGCCAAACTGGCAAATTTCAAGGCTTGTGTAGTGAATCTGTTGCCATAATCATCCGCAATTTCAACGTTTAACCGACCTCTGTGGTCAAGTCTCGCTGTTGGAGTCGAATACCCTTTAAAACTTTTATACATCCGAATAAACAGGCAGGTTAAACTGGCAAAGGCTTGATCGAATCCATGTCCAATTTGTTTGTAGATTATGCCATCCTTTTTAATCGCATTGGCTTTTTCTGGTTCACATACTTCTGGATGGCATTTGTCACAACCCTGGCAAAGTACACTACACGATGCAAAGAATAAAAATTTCAAATCTCCAATATCCGTGGAGCCGAAGGCGGACGAAGTTCTCTGACGTTTCTTGACACTCGCCCCCGAATCTGGCAAGGGTCGTTTGTTTGACATTTATGATTTATAATTATATATAAAATTTAATATTTTCTTGGCGGAGCCGAGGGCCAAGGCCCGAAATATATGATACAAATATAGGTTTTTCAGATTTGGCTGAAAAAAGTTCAGTCAAAAATTCTAAACTTTTTTTTGCGATTTTGATTCTGGGAAAAACCTATATTTGTAACGAAAATCCTGAAAAAAACACCGGAATATTCCGGTGTTTTTTCTAAAATATGTGAAGAAAATATAGGTTTTTCATATTTCAGATTTGGCTGAAAAAAGTTCAGTCAAAAATTCTTAACTTTTTTTTAGATTTTGATTCTGGGAAAAACCTATATTTGTAACGAAAATCCTGAAAAAAACACCGGAATATTCCGGTGTTTTTTCTAAAATATGTGAAGAAAATATAGGTTTTTCATATTTCAGATTTGGCCATTTTTACTTAGTTTATTTTTTTTAAGATTTTTGTGCACTGACTTTGCACTCGTGTTCGGCATGTGTTTTGGCTAAAGCCATGACTCCAAAAATTGCGGCTCCTACACCGACTATGAAAAAAAGCCACTTATCGACAGATAATTTTGAATTATTATCGTAGACAATAATACCGTTAATTATTGTACACATGCACCACACGGATTGGTAGATTAATATACAATAATAAGCGTTGAATTTTTTCAATCCCACATTCAACCACTGAATATGAACAATTACAGAGGTTAAACACAAACAAATGGCGCACACCAAGCAATCAGGTCGCACAACCAGCCTATTTTTTTCTATATATTCCGTAACCGCGAAAGCGATGTATTTGCCAAAAACGGGCAGCTGTGCACCCAAACCACCTGCGATAAGTGGGTGACCTGCTTGTTGCGCCCATTTTGGCAAACTTTTGCAGCGATCCAAAACAACAGAGATAGAAATAAACACTACCCAATTGAATACTATAAACACGCTCGAATTTACCCGTCCCAATAATTCTGGAGGTGTATTTTCTGAGGTTTCTCCATTGACAGAACTAACTAATGCTATCGTACAACCTAAAAAAATAAAGATAATCGGTATCATTTCGCTTTTTGTTGGTGATTCAAAGAGTACAATTCTTGTGACAAATAAATTAATTACGATAGATAACGTAGCAAATATTCCCACGACCGAAGTCGGCAGAAAAGCCAGTGCTACAAAATCGAGGATGGACGCACTTACACTAAGAATTATGGCAATTAAAAACAATGGTCGTAAGCAGACTGTTGAAGTCAGTGGGATTTTCCTCTTTTGTTTGCAGTGGCGCGGGTCTTTAAAATTGGTTTGACTTTGAGCTATTTTTTGAAAATTCATACTCAAACTACTTGAAACCTGCGCAAGAACCAACAAACACAACCCTGCAATAGACGTAATAATCATTTGTTGAGTAAATGGTAGACTTAAATATAAAATGTTTTAGTATAAAAAAAAAAATATGTGGATTTTGTAGTTATTTTTTGGTGGCCGCCAATTTGATCCGAGGACCAAGGCCCAGCTAATTTTTTTTTGGCGAACCACTTCGTTGGCGACTATTAGTATAGTTTACGAATTTTCATAAAATTGTTCATATCATCACATGTGATGGTTTCACGTTTGGCAATACCAGCAATAAACGCTGCCCCACTAAAAATGGTAGTCATTTCTTGTTCTGTAGCTTCTTGTAAGGCCTCTACTGCATCAGCGTTGAAACGTAAAGAACCTACTGAATGTTTTTTTGCTTCTTGTTTAACAATACGTTTGAATGTAATTTTTGGTAACATTGGCGTAGTTTTTTTTTGAAGTAATTTTACTTCCTTTTCGTTCCGATGTTGTTTGCGAGTTTTTTTTGGCGGAGCCGAGGGCCAAGGCCCGACCATTTTTGTTTTGGTTGTATTTATTTTGTATGTTGACATTTTCAAATTGTTTTGGTTGTTTGATTCTGTTGTATAATCAAGTAAAACCAATATATTCCTTACAGATTTGAGTTTTTTTTTTGAATTTGAGGTTGTAACCATGGAAGAAAAAATCTCAAACTAAAAGTTTAGCGGGCCAAGGCCCAGGCGGAGCCGTGGTCCAAGGCCCGAAAAATCCCATATCTTTTAGGAATATTCTGTTTTTTTGTCTATATACGATTATGTTTCAGCATTGATCAAATGAACGTAATCACCGGGTCAATTTCAGCAAAAGATGTGGAAATCTCATTTAATCAGAATGATATTACATTGAAATCAAATGGAAAAATTAGTACGGTCATTCGTGATATTTATTTTGTCGCTTTCGAGAGAATTTCATCCAAATTGAAAACGTGTGAAATAGTATTGGTTAACAGTGATAATCGACCGGTTATCATAACAATATTCCAAAAACTCCTGCCAAAAATCAAGGAACTGGTGAAGTGTCCAATTGTTAATATTGGTCAAGATCCTGAAAACTGGACCAAACTTGGCAATGTCGCACGTAAAAACGACTGGCAAAAAAAAGATTGGCTGCATGTTTTTTCCGACGACGAAGAAGAATCTTCGTCGGAAGAATGGCTTCCAAATGAAAGTAGCGAAGACGATGACGAATTTCTAATGGATAATGAATCTGATAGTGAATAATGTATTCCGAGTAGAACCATAATGTATAAAAATCATTTATTCTCCCATTCTTACACGCTCTCTGGTGTCATTTATTAAATTATTTTCGTTATCCTTTTTTGATTGTTTGCTTTTTTGTTGTTGAATTTGACGCAACCTTAGTTTTTCAGATTCTTTCTCGCCATTTTTTGCGTCTCTCTCAGCTTGTTTTTGTTTTTGAATTGCATTTTCCAATGTTTTCATTTTTTTTTTCATTTTATTTAAATTTTGTTGTGCGGTATTTAATAATTGTTCTGCATTTGCTTTATCAGCTGTAAGTTGACTGATTTTTCGAGTGTTGGGGTTTGTAGTTTCTTTATATAAGTTTTCCTGTTCTTCTTTAATATCATCATCAATGCTGTTTACGTCTATTGTTAAATCGTCTTGTATAATTTCTGCATTGTTTTGAATTTCTGTTTGAAGTTTTTTAAATTTTTTTATCAATTTTTGTAATTTCGTGAGATCTTTGTTTTCGAATGTTGCAGCAACTAAATCAAGTGATTGACCTTCAAAATTTTCGGTGTTTGAAATCGAGTTATTGTTTGAAATCGAGTTATTATTCGTTTTTGTAATTTTTGCCAACAAAAGTAATGCCATTAAAAATGCTAAAAAATAATTCATTACTGAATGTGTGTGCCGTGTGTGCAATAACGGTTCTGTTTTTTGGAAGTTTTTTTGGCGGTGCGCCTGGCCAAGGTCCGGTTCAAATGTCGTTTCTGAAGATTCGAAATGAGTTTCAAAACAATTACAAGTATGAGAAAATTGAGGATATTTTTTTCTTTACAAATGTGACAGCATCCGCAACAGACATGCCATATTCTTTTTTTAGTTTCTGAATATTTTTATTTATTTCTGTCATACCTTCGTTACCGCCCGCTTTCAAATTGTTCATAATTAATTGATGAAACATTTTTTTCTCGCAGGCTAAAGAATAGAAACATTGGTATATACTATATTTTTTTTGGCGGAGCCGAGGGCCAAGGCCCAGTTTATATATTTAATCGGAATTAATTAAATTTTCTACAGATTTTTGCATTGCAATTTGGTACTTTTCGTCTTGTAGTATTGCTTGTTGAAATGTATGTTTGTGAAAAGGAACCAGTGTATGTCTTTGCGGCGAATACAGATACAAGACATCAGGTGATTTCTCGCTAAGTTTGAGAATTGGTCTACGTTTATTTGTATTGTCCACTACGTTTAACAAGAAAGGTTTTTTATTTAAAATGAAAACACTTGTAGAAAATGATGGGTTATAAAACGAAGACCTGTTTATCAAATTTTGACATATTAATTGCGAAATTGATTTATCGTCCATTGATCTATCGGACATTATTTATTGTTTGAATTTGTAAATATATAATCATATTTTTCCAAAAAATGTGTTACATATCTCGGTATTTCCTATATCTTTCTGTGTATGAATCATTTTGGATTTCTGAAATTCCCACCATGAAATAATAAAGTTGTCATTACATTTTGTACATGAACGATAGTTGGGTTGACAAATTCACATGCATCGAGAAGTTGTAAAGAAAATTCAAGAATAGCATTCCAATCTTCTGCTGAAAAGAGTGCATTTTTGTCAATTTTGCTGTTTCTTCCGCTCCAAAAATGTTTCCAGCTATAAACAGTCAATCTATCTACAACTGTTTCTATTTTTATTTGTTTGTTATCATGTACGGCCCCACGCAGCGCAACAACACCAATGTCTTTCGCGTATTCAATCACTGGTGGTGGTCCGCGAGATTCTAATAAAGATTCGAGTTCCATATAATCTAATTCTCTTTGCGAATATAATGATATGATTTCGTCGTCGTCATCTGGATGGTCTGAATCATAACTGGCATCCGAAAAATATTCCATTTTTTTTGTGTATTTGCTATTCTTTTTACAATTTTTATTTATATATTATTATTTTGTCTATCTTATCAAATAAAATCAGGATTTTCGTAACAAATTTGAGTAAAAATCTTATAAATATTACGAAAATCCTGATTTTATTTGATAAGATAGACAAAATGATAATATATTAATAACATCAAACCAAAGACATAATGTCCGGAGGAAGATACGATGGAGCCTGTCCAATTCAAATTATGAAACGTCTGCCTTCGGCTATTCCTGGCCCTCGAGGGTGTAAAAGATTCAGAGATAAAGAGGAAGACTATTTCACAAGCAAAAAAACACGTCTGACTTCGCACGACCCTCGAGGGTGTAAAAGATTGAGAGATGAAGAGGAAGACTATTTCACAAGCAAAAAAACACGTCTGACTTCGCCCGGCCCCAACAAACTAATAACGTTAAAACGAGATAATTCGCATTTTGAGATTGAGAATAATCTCTGTAAAAGAATGCGATACAGTAAGCCAAGTGTCGAAGAAACGATAGCCTATTTATTACCGCATATTCAAGAGCTAAGATCTCTATATCATAAGGAAGTCGAAAAGAATGCTGCGGTAACGGTACACATTTTAGAATCGCACAAACTCCTGGCTCATGAAATTGAAGCTAAGCAACAATTGATTTCAAATAATAAAACAATTTTGAATGCTTACTATAAAGTAACTGCCGAGAATAATCGGTTAAAAAGAGAATTAGATTTGACGAAGTATCGAATGAGTTTAATGTGAAAAATTCGGAATAGTTAACACATATTTTTACTTTAGTCATAATACGGAATGTTATTCTGAAATATTTCCTATAACCGTAACGAATATTATGGTTTTTTCCGATTATGCCCCTTTTCATCAACAAATATATGGGTTTGTCTTTGCCTGAAAAATTTCGAGCCGCAATCGAAAAAGGTGTACGTGACATTGCAGGTGAATTGCGCAAGTTGAACCCAGATGAAAAACGCCAATTGTTGGCAGATTTGCGGAAACTCGATGATTGCCCTGATGGGTGGAAAAACAGGAAAAACATGACCCCAAAAAAACAACAAAGCATACTGCTATGTCTGCACGGAGCAATCGATAGACTTTTGAACCCCGAGAAAGCAAAAGCTAAAAGCGCCAGAAACCACAAAAGAATCAGAGAGAGTGGACAACAAAAAATATGGAACGATAGAAACGCAAAGGCACGTCACGAAGCCAATGCACGGGCCATTTTGGAAAACAAAGACCACAAGGAGCCCACTTGGGATGAAGCCACACTCGAAAGATTAGCAACCGAAATTGTTAAATATATTGTCGATAAATGTGGTCCTGATGGGTTCGTTCAGGTCTTTGGAGGTGCGTGGCCAGGCATGACGGTAAACGAAGCAATGGAAGCGGAATGCTTTGGCAAAGGTAGTAGCCGTCATGCCGTGTTCATAGATGATACAGGCCGTAAGTTCGCCCGTTACCGTGACGTGAGCACTCACGTTGAACTTTTTGCACCCTACTCTGGTACTAATCACGTCAACGCTGATGATCTTGAAAAACGGATTCATGAAAAACTCATCGACATGGGGTGGCCTCAGGACCGCCGCATGTTTGTTCGTAAGGGGGCGGGCTCTTGTCGGGGAACGCGTCCCAAAGGCATGCCCTTCCCGTACTACACGGGTGTGTTGATATGTGAGCAATCAATGGAACAAATTGGTATTCGCCTTGCTACGACAAAGGACCACCCACCCAGAAAAAAAAGAAAACGTTCTTCCTCCTCCTTGTAGACATACAATAATAGTTGATATTATAATTCCTAACATTTATGGGATTTTAGAGCATGTAACGAATATAACTATTTAATTTGTAGAATTCGTTACAATAACATGAGTGATTATGCTATTTTGAAAGGAAATTTCCCATTACTTTTCTTCTATTTTCTGTTAGGGTTCTCTTTTGCCTTTCCATCGATATCTATAAGATATTTCCTTATGTCGTTTACAAGCCCGTCTCAAATGGCGGCGATGATGGGTATTTTCGCATTGCCCTGGGTTTTTAAGCCAATTTACGGATTTGTAAGTGACACATACACTATCAACGGTTATCGAAGGAAGCCGTATATGATGATCGGTGCATATTTCTCTGCCATAATGTGGGTAGTCCTTCCATTTTCTCCCACAGATGAATTTTTGGTTTCGTTAGTGATGACGCTTGCCAGCTTGGGCCTCTGTATTGCTGATGTGATGGCCGATTCCCTCTTAGTGGAAGTCGCCAGGCAAGAGAAAACAGAAAATAAAGGAATTGTCCAGAGTTATTCGTGGATTTTTCGTTTTGTAGGTGGGTTGGTTGGTTCTATTTTTGGAGCTGTAGCGTACGACGGGCTTGGTTGGGTGGGAGTTTTCCACCTAACGTCAATAATTCCATGTGTGATAACATTATTGGCATTAGTTATTCCAGAAAATGAGACAGTGCAGAAAACAAACATAAGTGAAACCACTGGCAAATTATTTCAGGCAATCAAACAACCTCAGATTTTCAAACCAGCTATTTTTCTGTTTATTATCTGCACCACACCCAGCTACGGTGACATCATGACTTTTTTTTACAAAGAGGAACTCACCTTTACTCCAGATGAGTTTGGTTCATTGGACGTTTTAGGTCATATCGTCAGTATTATTGGTACGATTATTTATAAGAAATACTTGCGTAAAGTGAAATTACGCACAATATTCTGTTGGGCATTGGTTTTTTCGTTTCTTTTGGAGAATACCATGCTTTTATTAGTATTGCATGTAAATCGGGATTGGGGAATCCCTGATTATGTGTTTGCATTTGTGGAACGAATTGCATTGACATTGGCTGGACAATTTGTCACGATGCCGATGGTTGTTTTGGGAGCAAAGCTCTGCCCCGTAGGCGTCGAGGGGACCTTATACGCCTTATTGATGAGTATCACTAATTTGGGCGGTATAGTAGGCAGTGAATTAGGTTCGATGTTGGCGGGGGTATTTGGAATTACAGCTACTAATTTTAGCAATCTGTGGAAATTGATGTTACTTTGTCATATTTGTGATCTTATTCCGCTTGGATGTTTACGGCTTTTACCACGCAACGATCCGTAGCGGAATTGTATTTTTACGCATGAATAAACATGGAAGAACGTTCACAAACATAATCAACAGTTTTTTTTGCTATATCAATAAACAAAAAACAAAATGCACAAACAATGTAGAACAGTCTGAGCGAAGCGGCAAAGGACATCTTAAAACAACTACTGCAACAACGAAAACAACGTAACCAAACATTTATAAACCACAAAGCACAGAATAGTGCCAAAATTTGCGGTAGATAAAACAATAAATCTATCATGTTTATCTATAAATAAATGTTTATCTATAAATAAATTTGCTTTTTATATAATGTTTTCAAGTATTTATGAAGCAATTTTACAAAACCAAATGTTGCTTTGGGCAAACGTTTTGATAAATCTCCTTTTTCTATGTGTTGTTTTTACATACAATTTTGCCTATAATTTGGCCTATGATTATGATTGGGATCGACTACACAGTTGTCGCAATCCAGAAACATTAAAAAGTACCGTGCAAGATTATTGTGAAAATTTCCCGTGTGAAGATTGTAGGGTTCATTTTCAAGAAATGATTGAACAGTTTCAAACACAGTTGTCCATGATTGAAACCGAAAAAGATTGCAGACATTTTACGTGGATCTTGCACAACACCGTAAATCGGCGACTTGGAAAAAAGGAGCTCCTTTTCGACGAATGTCAGTGGTAACGTTGGTAAAATTATCTTATTAAGTATTTACTTATTTTTTTCTACGTTTTTGCGCCCTTATTGGTGGCGGTTCTTCCATTTTCTGTGCATAATACAACGCTATCAGCATCGCGTCTGCGACGTCATCCTTCTTATTTGCAGGGTAGGAGTTGAATAAATCTATATTGGCCTGACTTATTGGCAAATTTGGAATCATCTTAATAGATGCCTGTTTATTATTTTTATAATTACCAGTGCTGATATTAAAGTGTCTGCGCAAAGCCAAAGGCGATATCAGATGTGATTTCTCCCAGAAAAAACACTGAAATGCAGTCGCTACCGTTTTCATTTTGGCAATCATCTGTACTTCAATAGATATATAATCAAAATTTCCAAATATGTCTCCGCGATTGTCGATGACATTTTTTACTAAGAATGCGTACTTTGTCTTCAATTTTTTGTCGACATTTGCAGTCAAATCGATTTTGCCAAAAGCTGAAAAACATTTGGCTTCAGTATCGTATACACTATAACCTAAATTACGAATTCCTGGATCAATTCCGACTATGATCATTATACACAATCGTCTGTCATTACTTATACGACTATAAAAACCGCTGGGCAAACTATTAAATGGATTCGTTACCGAATGATGTGATTGATTATATCTCCACATTTTTAGATATGAAAATCACTGTGAATTTATTGTTATGTACAAAAAAAATCGAATTGACAAAATATACACTAAGAAAAAAAAGATTTGAATACTGCTGCTTGCAATATTACCCACGCCGTATAAAAAACGGTTCCTGCGTAAATACCAAATGTCGCCGGCAAAAATTGTCCTGCATTCATCTAAATCCTTTACAATCAAAAAATTTGTCTGTTTATTGCGGCATTTGTTTTAAAAAATTCCGGCCTAATATTAATATTCACGAGTTTGTAATGGGATTTCCAGCGGCACAAAACTTTTTTTGACAGCGGAGCGGATTTTGATTATTACAAAAACCTATATTTGAGCCTGCGAGCCTGCGAAACGAAAATCGCGGAAAAAACACCGGAATATTCCGGTGTTTTTTCGCGAAGCGGTGAAGAAAATATAGGTTTTTGCTGGTTTTAGATTTTGCTGAAAATAGTTCAGTCAAAAATTCTTAACTTTATTTGACAGCGGAGCGGATTTTGATTCTGGGAAAAACCTATATTTGTAACGAAAATCCTGAAAAAAACACCGGAATATTCCGGTGTTTTTTCTAAAATATGTGAAGAAAATATAGGTTTTTCATATTTTAGATTTAGCTGTAAAAAGTTCAGTCAAAAATTCTTAACTTTATTTGACAGCGGAGCGGATTTTGATTCTGGGAAAAACCTATATTTGTACAAACTGGACAAAGAGAATAGTATGGGAAAAACCTATATTTGTACAAACTGGACAAAGAGAATAGTATGGCAGATTGTGCACGTAGCATGAACTCTGTAAAGCTAAGTTTTGTATAAAAAATTACAATAGGTTTTTGCTGGTTTTAGATTTGGCTGAAAATATTTATATATAATAAAGATCAATATTTTGATTATTCTACATCTTCTACCCCATCTTCTACAACGTTTATTTCTACATTTTTCGGAGAATACGGTGGCGTGTCCTCTTCAAACATGATCATTTCAACCGCTACAATCGGCGGTTGATCCAAATCTTTATCGGAATCTCTCGTCAGAAATTCACACTCACATTCCGCCAGAATGGCCATCGATAATTTATCAATTAAAATTTTATGCTTATCAGCCAAAGTGAAAATTGACCAATCTTTTTCGTCGCATTTTGTTGGATTATCTACAAAAAAACTGATACATCGATATTGAATACCTTCAATTTCAATTTTAGCACGTACACATTTATTTTTAATCGTTTTACTGTTTTTCTTCGCTGACATTTTCATAAAAAACTCTTAGTTTATACGTATAAAAGAGTATTACTATCTGGATTCGTCAGTTAATTCGTTAGAAACGGAGACCACTATCCAACCTTCTTTTCCTACGACCCATTTCTGGAATTTGAAAATCCGACTTTACCACTTCTGGAATTGCTATAGCAGTATATGTCACAGGCATATCTTCTTTAGAATCTGTGTAACTCTTCGCTCTTCTACATAACAATGCACTACTCATAGCGAATAAAGCATGTGTAATCAACAAAATAACAGAGGACCATAACCACAGTCTATTGATAGTGTATCTGTGTGAATTACATACTGAAGAACAGCCCCAATAATAACAATAAGCGATTGCAGGCGGACCCGTAGCATTACTTATCGGTGTTTGAATCATATCCTCGTATTGAAGCTGAAGAATTGATTTAATAAAACTGGGATTATGAATTTTATCAACACTGGTTAACACTTGCGAACCTTCTGGCAAATTCCGCACAGCTTCAGGACAATCACCCCAACCATAACTTGCAGGATCGGCCCAATTCATATGATTTTCAATATTGTTGTTGCATATTAACTCGAAGCTATCCGAGGGGTTTTGTGATTGGCACGAATTTTCCTGAGCTTTTGTTTTCATACTGTCCCAATAGAAAAATTGACAATCACCACCCAGAGGATTCCTGTAAAGCTGTACGCGATCATGTATAGCTTCGAATCTGGTTGTTGGGCAGCCCGTACTTACACCACGGTCGGAGCACGTACCCACTACATTATCGCCAACCATTCCCAATGAGTTTAGCCGTGTGGTAACCATAACGGCTTCCATTATTGTTGCTACCAAAAAATAAATCAAAACAATTGTTATCACATTTCGATCGATTTTTCTCGGAACAGCTATTGCAATCATACCGAGAATCACAGTCAAAGATGATAATACTGTTTCGATAATAGATAGTGTATATGGAGTATCGGTTTCATCGATTCCCGATTGGCCGGACAAATGGATTTCATTATAGGGCGTTTGAATAAAAGTTGTAATATAAGAGAAAGTCAAACCGATACCAACAAATATGCATGATGCTGAAAGAATTGAGACTAAAGTCCAATCCATTTTTTGGAAAACAAACATACCTTTTATATACTGTGAAAATATTGAATGAAAAAGTTATTTTGGCGGAGCCGAGGGCCAAGGCCCAATTTTTTTTTATAATTGTTATAATTGGTAAGTCGTTACTCACGCTCAAAACACGAGATGTGTTTTATTCGCGAATTGTATTTTTTTGGGAAAGGTACTACTACTGTCATCTTGAGTTCTATGAAGCTTACAATATTGTCCATCTGTCACGCGTTTTCGACAGGGTTTGCCTTTTTTGGTCTTTCCTTGACACTGTTGAGTATTTTTGGATGTGCTTCTTCTTCTTACACCTTTTGTAACTCTTGGCATAATTTTTTCTCCGCCTTCTTTCTGTTCACCTTGACCGTTTTGACAGCCTTGATCTCCTTGTTCAATCATTTCTACGGTGGCACTGTCACTCTTAAATACCATTTTTGCTGCTTTAATAGCGTCGTTTAACTCTGACTTTCCTGTGATGAAATTTTTCCAGAAGTTCTTATCGTTTACTTCATCATCTAATCGATCTGAGATTGATCTTTGTATATCATCATCATTTTCGCCTGTAATAAATCGATATTTGCCGCGGAATGCGATTATATTTGTTATTGGGTTCACTTGTGCTACAGCTACCAGCATTTTCATATTTGTTGCCGTAATTCGTGGTTGGCCCTTATAACTTATATATTCTGCTGTTGTTGCAAGAGCTGCAACAGTTGTTCTTTCAAATGTACCAATGTAACTAAGTAATACTTTGAATGCCCCACCACCTAAAAGTGCAGCTTTGCCGGAGGAGGCAATCTCGGCGCCCCCTACACCAATGGTTTCAACAATAGCCGCAAAATTATCTACTATAGTGCCAAATATTTTTCCTTCTCCTCTCATGAAGCTTACAGGTATTTTGGTTATGTCCTTTAAGATATCAGCATAGCTACCTGCCATACTAAGAGTATAAGTTACCATATTATTAAAAAGACGCCATGAGTTTTGCAAAAATGTATTAAATGACAGCATAGTTGCAGCACCAAATTTTCTTTCCATAGAATATTCTGAAAGATCTGCTTTTCTTAAAGCCTCCATCGCTATTTCTCCTTTTTTTTTGCCAAAATTAGGTTCCAACGCTTTCTCATATAAGGCTATGTTTGTAGCTAACACCTCCATAATATACGTTTTCAAATCTTTCATTTTTGTAAATATTGGGTTCGCATTCCAAACCAAGACACTTAGCACGGCCGCCCTCGCCAATAGAATGTACATTCTATCTACTTTATCTCCAATAAATATGCGTGAATCAATCTCAATATCGCCACCGCTAATCCATTTCCAATGTGCAACTAAATTATCTTGTATCCATTGACCACCTTGTTTAACAACTAATGCCATTGTGGCGCTATTTAATGCAACTTCTAATGACATTATTTAAAAAAATGACGACACCTATTTATACGTGTAAACCACTGATTTTGACAACCTTTTAATTTTTTGATTTATTTCATTTACTAATTGTGGTAAGAATGTACTTTTAACACGTATAAATAGAGAATCGTTTCTTTTCAAATATGTCATTTAATACGTTACTGTAGCCCAATTGAAAAATGAATTGCAAAAGAAAGGGCTTCCGCAGACAGGAAAGAAGGCAATGTTGTATCAACGTTTGATCAACTCGTAATTATTTTGACTGATTATGCCAACCTTTTAATTTTTTGATTTATTTCATTTACTAATTGTGGTAAGAATGTACTTCGATCGATTAAATCGGATTCGTATAGTTGCTCTCGTGTCAATGGGTTATTTTGATGATTTCTAACCCATACCAATAGACATTCTTTATCAAAATAATGATTGGACGGTGTCTTGACGAGGTCAGTGCTATATTCTAATGAAATGGGACATTTTAACATAAAGCAAATTTCTGTCCAAATTTGTTTTCCTTTATATTTTTCTTCTAATTTTTCCATAACACAAATTAAAGCTTCACTGACATTAGCTGCTAAAATTTCTACTATCATATTTGGTGTAACATCGTCGTTGTACCTTTTGAACGCCATCCCTGCAAACTGTCGCAGTTGTATTTGTCGAAGCATAAAACTAAAAATATTCTTGTGAACTATTATTTTATTAGACGAAAGTAATACTTGTATGTGTTGCAAGCAATAATTCCTACATGCATATTCTAATGGTGTTTGATTATTGGCCATAACTTGGTTTGGATCGAGCCCTCTGTTTAAGCAGGTGTAAAGATAAAACGAGTTGACCGACATAACTACGTTGATGATGTTAGGTGGTATTGCTGTTATTTTCCTGACGACTTCTTGAAATAATCTTTGGTGTTGTCTTTTTATCACTGCTCTTAAGCAACGCGACTCTATATGGTGTGCATACCTAACGCATTTCAACGCTATTTGAACGTGTAGTGTGGATAAGATAATGCCCCATTCTTGTTGTGTCGGTAGAGATCCCTTTTGAATATAATTTAAAAGTGTTTCTGTTTCTGTTTCTGTCATGGTTTGTTTCAACCGAAATATGTTTTTCAATTTACTCATTCATTAGTCCGCTTCGCTCTTGTTTATATACGTTTTTCATGCGGAAATACTATCAAAAAAAACACTGTATATATAAACCATTTTTTTTTACTATATAATTATGTCATTTACTTTAAAGGAATCTACAAACAAATATGAAAAATTTCATCGTCAAAAACAAATCACAATGACGTTTGCAGAATTCAATGCGGCACACGGTACATGTTTACCGGAAAACGAAATTGTTGAACGAACATTCATCAGTAGTCTGACAAAAGCTAAAAAGTCAGAAGGGATTCCTGTCACGCGTCGATTGTATTCCATTTATCACGGTCTGCACCAGAAGAACAACCAGTCTTCAAAAATCGCTACACCGCCGGCCTTACCTCAAATTGCTCAGAAAGTCGCGCTTCCTTCTGTTCTGGCAACCGGGGCCGTAGGTGTGAGCAATATTAGGCCACCGAGTCTCGCTTTAAAACAAATGTCAGTAGAAGATCCAGTTGAAAAATATCAAAAACAATTGGAAAATCAAGATGATAAGTTCTTCGATAAGAAGGGTTTGATTGTGCACCTTGTTGGAACCGACGGTATCCCATTATTGGGCAATACGTGTAAGCTTAATAAAAGTAACGGGTCTGCTTTATATGCCAGAACTGGCACTCTGATAATGCGAAATCAAAGTAAAATCGAAATGAATCAATTGCAAATTAATGAAGAAGATCATAAGTTGTTTATGGAAATGAGAAAACAAAAAACAAAAGGACCATATTTTTTGAGAGTGGTGTAATAATGTAGTCAAAATAAAATAGTTTATTCTTATATGTATTCACCTCGCCATTTTTTATGTTTATTGTTTTTAAGAATTCTGTGCGCTGACGTATTAGAACATACCATCGCCTTGGCTGCAGCTGTAACCGATGGGTATTCGGTTTGGGCATCTTTCTTGCCAATTTCCCAAATAATACAAGGACGACTGTGTGATCTTGCTTTGTTCTCTTCAGGTGTCAGGAATTGGAAATTATTGGCACAGTTATTTTTTGGTTTAAAATCAATGTGGTCCACCTCCAGTGTAGCGAAGGTCCAAAGTTTGCCTGTCTTGAGATACTGTTCGGCAATGTATTTATCCATTTGTTTTCTGTGGAATACCAAGGCAACGACACGAGAAAACACAAGAGGCTTCTTCATCAACTTAATCCGAGGGCGTTCCTGGCCTCGGAAGTCTTTAATCCTTGCATTTTGAGTGGATCTCACCACAAATTTGAATCTTTCCATGTTGCTGACGTAGTATTCGGTTTGTTCAGAAATCGGTGCATCCATAGTTTTATGATCGGCTGCCGTAAGGGGTTTCCAAATTTCACCTTCAAGATCGGGCACGTTGTACCAGGAGAATTGCGCCAAGCAGTCCTGATCTTTGTATATGATCTTGACCAAGCTATTTATGGTGGGCATATCTTCGCGTTCAATAGAATGTGCAATTTTATTTGATTTAAGCTTGTATTCGTTCATAACTTCTTTGCGATGGTCGTAATTTTCGACGATTGGCTTCTCTTCGGAATCGAGAAGGGGTTTGCCTTTGGAAACAAAAACGGTCATGGTGCAGGGGGCTGAATTACTCATGGCATTCTTGGCTATGGTTTCGGCCGACCGAGTCGTTTTTGCTTTGTGTTCGGCTTTTGTCATAATCATAGCATTTGAGACATCATTGTTTGAGGGGTTTCCGTCAATATGGTCTACTTGAAAGGCAAACTTGAACTCTCGGAGGGGCATACCAGCGGTGCCGTGCTTGGCCGCTGTTGTTAACTGACCCCACGCCAAACTGGCAAATTTCAAGGCTTGTGCAGTCAATGTTACACCATAATCATCCGTAATTTTAACATATGATCGACCGTTGTGGTCAGGTTTTGCTGTTGGAGTTGTATAGTATTTAAAATCTGCACGCATCCGAATAAACAGGCAGGTTAAACTGGCAAAGACTCTTTTGAAGTCCCGTCCAATTTGTTTGTAGACTGTGCCGTCCTTTTCAATCGCATTGGCGTCTTTTGGTTCACATACTTCTGGATGGCAAAGGTCACAACCCTGGCAAAGACCACACGATGCCGCAGTAAAGAATAAAAAAACCAAATTTTCTATTCCAAAGCATTTTTTTTTTCTGTCGGTGGTGTCTTCGACATCTGCCCCCATTTCTGCAGCATTTCTTTTGTTTGACATTTTTTCAATGGCGGCCCGAAATTTTTCAGACCAAGGCAAAGGCATATCTTTGTTTTCCTTACTCTTATATACGAAAAAACCAAAAAATTCGTTACGGATATCGGTTTTTAGAACGTATAAAAAATAATTCTTATGTATTCACCACACCACTTTTTATGTTTATTGTTTTTAAGAATTTTGCGCATAAAGAATATATATTTTAGTATATATAAACTGTTCTTAATTTATGAATATGACCACAAATTCCCTTCACAATGTTGCATTATACGAGACGACGTTGATTAATTTGCGTATTTTAAGATCTCTGGAACCAGGATTTCGCCTCGATACCTCAAAAAGGCTTTTTCGCGTACATCAGAAAAGAAATCAACTTTTACCAACGTGGTTAGCCCGCTGGTGGAATTCACAAGATCGTCAGTCAGACATCAGTCGGATTCAATTATTGTACCACCAATCCCAACAGTGCATTGAATCCAGCGAAGGAAAAGTGAAAGAACGTATGGCCGAATACGTGAGAGAATCCATAGAGGGACTGAAGAACCTACAAACTACTTACCGTTCAGATTTGACCATGTTCGCCCTAATAGATGTAATTTTAGACCAAATCCATCAAAAAAACAAAGGCATTACTCAGGAAGAATGTGAAGATGAAAATAAAATTTAATTTTTGTATTTCAACTCTACTTTCGTTTGGAACATTTGACAATAAATTTATTATTTTCAATTGTTCCAGTAGAAACCAAGCAAGGCCGCATCATTGGGTCAATTTTTAAATCTACCGGCTCTTGGTCGGACATCATGACCCACTTTCCTATAGAAAATCGTCAGGAAGAGATTCAGAATTATCTTGAAACTAACACCATAGAAAAGAACCCTTAATCCGTTAAATATGGTGTAAATGTTTGTGTTGAAATCACATTTGATATATTGGCAATATTTTCTTTTGGTAATTTTGGGTGAAGTAAAATAGAAATAGTTTTGAATATACTTTTAGACGACTTCATATTGTGTAATGTGTAATCAACTGTGGCGTTTCTCTTGCAAATATTTAATAAATGTTCAACTGATAAAATGTGTCTTCCAATCAAAACTTCTTCGGCTTTTTTACCGATCCATCTAATTGTTCTTAAACTGGTAGTGTATGCACTATAAACTGGTCCAAATAACTGCCAATTATTACCGGTAATTTCACATAAAATGGCAGTGCATGCTTCTACGTCATTTCTTGCGCGGTGTGCGTATGCTATTGTACAATTAAAAAGAGAAAGGTTTAAACCAGAAAGACTGAAGTTACCGTCTTCACTTTTGTAATAGTCTCTACAAAAATGTAAACTATCAAAAAAGAACCAGTTCAAAGGAATATGCGTTTGGTATCGCGCAGCTTCCAACTCAAGTATTGGTTTATCCGCTCTGTGTGTATTATGGCTGATAAATATTGGAATTTGATGTGTTTGTTTACGTACCCATTCTGTCAATTTTTTTAACACGATGTTAAAAGTTTCTGCATTTTCATTTAACAAAAACTCTCTTGTCAATTGTGGAATATCGGGTATTGGTGGCTCTGCAAACGTTGATTGTTTTGGGTCGGGGTCGATTACAGCTTCAAACATTTGATTTGTGTCCTTGCACCATACCGCAATTTCCCAAATGCGACAAGTTTTTAAATCTTGTATATTCCCGTTAAATTCAAGGTCGAAAATGAAAAGACATTTGTTTGGAATGCTTTGAATTGATGTCATTTGTGTAAGATATGTACACATGTATATAGGCTGAGACGTTTATTTTTCTTATAATTTCGTAAAAGATTTATGTTTTTTTTTGCTTCGCGCGGGCCAAGGCCCAGGCGGAGCCGAGGGCCAAACAAGGCCCAGCTTCGCGCGGGCCAAGGCCCACATTTTATTCGAGGGCCAAGGCCCGTCATGATACAATTATCGGCTGAAGTAAAACAGAAGGCTTACGTTTGATTAGTCGACTATTTTCAATGCGTTTCCATTTTGATAACTTTGTGTTTGTTGGTTCGACGCGGGTGTCAAAAATATCGTAAACGCATTGATATTTTCCATCGGATTCAAAAACAATATAGGCGTGATTTTCAGACTCGTTTACAACCAAACCAATATTTTCAGAACAAATGGGGCAGGAAAAAATGGACGTATCCTGCCATTTTTTCTGAAGGCAATTTAAATGAAATGTATGATTGCATTTTGTCGTATGTAGTTTGGCTCCGTCGAGGTCCCGGCATTTTTCTTTGTTACAAAGTAAGCAAGAGTTCATATTTGGTGAAAGTGTCAGTCATTTTATAGACAAAACACAAGTTTTGTGTGTATGCCATTTGAGCATTTCCGCGCTTCATGCTCAATTTCAAGCAAAGACCAGCCTGCGGAAAAAAAAACTATATATGTTACGAATATTCTGGTTTTTTATAATTAAGAAGAAGACGAATAACAACAAAAAATGCGCCGGTTAATGCAACTTTTGACGAATAATTTGATTTGGTCAGGTGATTCCCTCTATTTTTGTTTCAAAAAAAATAGATTTTCATGTGAAATTACGCAAGGGGGTCTGCTGTGGAAATGTGTATGGTTAAAACCAGACGGTAGTACAGAGAATATATTTCGAAATACCTCAATTATAGAAGAGCGGCCATACATAAGAACTTTCGAATCTCTGACGGACTGGACCGAGACCTGTATACAAGAATGTCTTGATGAGTATCACACACGGTACAGTTCTTGGAAGCGTGTTCGTCATCAGCGCTTAGGTCAAACCATGGAAACTATCTATAAACATTTACAACAAAAAAAAAATACAACAAAGTCAAACGGAGAAAACATTATATTTTTCGAACAGATTGCAGCACTTTCTCATAAAATAGAACAGCAAGAAATATCTATAAAAAAATGGGAAGCATGGTTTAAAGAAAAAAATCCAAATATTTCAGAATTACCGGTTTCACAAGATGTTGTACCAATTCAACAAGAAATAGCTTCGACTTCTATAGTGCAACCGTTTGTACTGAACTCAAACGAGGGAAAATTTATGGTTTTGCAACACATAAATGAAACCGGTTCTGAAGAATGTAAAGAATTGATTAAATCAAATGGTATTGAACATTTTTCAAACGTACTTGATCAAGTTGAATCTGCTGTAGTCTTCGAGCCGGCAGATTTAAGTAAAGAAGAGATTTGGAATCCGATCGACAAAAATACCTGTAAAAAATTCGTACATGATTTTTTCAGCAGTAGATAATTGTGTTTTTAGTTTCAAACAATTATTTTTTTTTATTCTTGTATTCTTTAATGTATTTTTAAGAATTGTGTTACCTCTTATATTCAATTGGTTGATGGGGTATTCAGTTTTGGTCATTTTGCTGACTATTTTTGTAACGATGCGGGCATCAATTTTTATTACTGTTGTGATGAATTCTCCTTTGCGTTGATCGGTAGTCACTTGAGCTTGTGTTTTCATCTAATTCGTCAACAAATTTTTGTATTATTCCGTGAAATAAGGCAGACCATGTTTTTTCGATCTCTGAACGATTTTTGGCACTTTGGAAGAAGAAAAGAGAGGTATATTAGTTTTCGGACCATCACCCTGGGAGCCTGCGAAAAAAAAAACAACTAACAAACATTATCTTACCCTGTGATCACAACTTTACCACTCCTGAAAATCAAGAAAACAAGTTTTGGTGCCGATGTTCGAAATACCAATCCTGGAAATCTGGAAAGAATTCGCCAAAAAATGTCAGTACGGCCACAAAAAAAAAATAGAGTTAATACTTACAAATCCGGTTCGTACGAGACATACGGACCATAGTTTTTGGAAATTTCCACCAATTTCAATGGGAATGGTATTTCGCTACTCGCTACAATGTTTTGTATTTTGAAATTACGGAAGGAAACCGGAAGCCCATGTTTTTGTAAAATTCTGACGTATTTCCTTCCGGCAAATCGTGATTCAATTTCTGTGCGTGCTCCAGTACAAACCATATTTCCCGATGCAAATGCCAATGCTGTTGTTCGTGGATTTCGGATTCTCAACGAAGCGGCAGCAAACTTTTGAGGATTATATTCAACAAAAGGCTTGGCAAGTGCTATTGCACGAAGGTCAAGCGAGTCTACACCCAAATTAAACGTTGCCACCACATTTTGTAGGGTGAATGCGGGAAGTTTCAGTTTGTTTTCCGGTAATTTCAATTTTTCTAATTCGATTCTCTTTTTTTTGGTTTTCTTCAGGCGCGGCTTTTTTGTGTCAAGGCCCGATGTACTGGTAATAATGTTTGATTCCACATTATCGTATGTTTCTGCGAGATCATAACTATCATCGACTTTTCTTTGACTCATATTATTCGATTATTATGCAACCACAAACATTATATATTCATATAAAAATGAAATATTCGTAACAATTATAGGATTTTTGATCAAGAAAAAGTATGTAATATAAATCAAAGAATATATTTTATTATTTTATTCGCATTCGGCTTGTTATATTTAGATCTACTCAGATGGGCTCGTGCGTTGACGTTTTGCTGGAGGTTCATCGATAGCATACAAACATCCAGAGCTTCCACTGTCAGATGATTCTGGATTGGAATCAATGCGAATACCGTGAGTCAAACTAATGCTCAATTTCATACCAAATTTGCCGTCGGCCATAAAATAGACAGAAGGTTTCAAGACTGGAGCAATCAAAGCTCCACGCTGAACCGATTCCACAGTAATTGCTTGTCCTGTCGTATCTTGCATTGGTAGTGTGTTTTTGG